>Ga0210394_10000057_pt1 | contig 273975 bp, 231 predicted proteins | sample IncBWC12MmetaG_FD_160121 | JGI IMG/M metagenome (GOLD analysis project Ga0210394, IMG submission 160121) | Forest soil microbial communities from Barre Woods Harvard Forest LTER site, Petersham, Massachusetts, United States - Inc-BW-C-12-M | ecosystem: Environmental > Terrestrial > Soil >... | reverse complement strand
AACGGCAAGGTCTATGTCGCCGGCGATGGCACACTGACGGTTTACGGGCTGCTGCACTGACCGCATGCGATGCGCTGCGGCCGCACAGTGCAGCTGCTTCGGGGACGAGCGGGCTGTGCAGCTGCGCTTTCTCAGCGTTCAGCGCAGCACCGCTTTCGCATAAAAATTCGTGCGCAAGTACATCGGAAACCGATCCGGATTGGCAACGGCGAGCATCCAGCTACCCGCAGGGCCGAAGTAAGCGCGCATTTTGGATTTGAAGTACTCATTGACCACTGGCACGTCAAAGAACGACAGTTCAAATCCGTTGCGTGAGAACCGTCGCTTCAGCTGCCAGTAGCTGTGCAATGCACAGTGATCCTTGATGAGCTCCCGGTAACTGGCTATCGGGCCCGTATGAAACTTCTTCCACTGTCGCAAGAGCTCGAACGGAATGTTCGTCCATTTGTTGGGCGTCTGCAGAAAGTAATATCCACCGGGCTTTAGAACGCGGCGCGCTTCCCTGAGGTGCCGGTCGCTGTCGCGAATATGCTCAAAGACGTCGAAGCTCAGCACGGCGTCGAAGGAGCCGTCCGTGAACGGCAGACTGTCTCCGGAGGCAACCGCAACTGGCAGATCCGCATGGGGCGCTCGACAATGCGCGAGGGCGCCGGCGTCGACGTCAATGCCGGTCACCAGATGCCCGGCTGTTTGCAGGCTTCCTAATATTGCCCCTTTGCCGCAACCGATCTCGAGCACCCGAATCGTTTCTGGCGTAAGGCCAGCAAGGCGCAAGAAGTTGAGATTTGACTCGTAATTGCCCCACGCCAGCGCATTCCATTCGGCAGTAACAAGATCGGTGGACGTAGGTATGCTCATTGGCCGCGCAGGGCTCTGCAAATGGCAGAGCGATTGAGGTGCGGTGGACTATAATCCCCTAGCGAATATTTTCAATCGCTCAATTTCCTGCAGGATTCCTGCTCTGCGCGATTGCAGATTCACCGGGATTTCCTCTTCGGCATAGACCATTCAAGGAGGCACCTGCGGCCCGCAGGTCCGCTACGCGCAAAAACACATTTGCGTATGCAGGCGTTGCCGCAAAGTCGCGGTTCGACTTAAGGCTCTATCAGACCGTTGAGTACGCAGCCGCTACCCTTGTCGCGGCGACGGTGCCGACCAACCTCGGCAACCGTTGAGAAACAGATTCACCACGTTGTCAGTCCACGCGTCGAGCTCGACTGGCGACAGAGGTGCACTGAGACCCAGCGCGCGCCGCTGCGGCTGCGCAACCACCATGACCAGAAACTGTTCGGCTGCAAACGCACGGGCCTCCACAGTAAAATGCGAGTCTAGAATTTCACCCGCAAGCAGGTCGCCAATCAGTGCCTTGGCCTCCTGCGTGGCACTCTCGGCGTTGACGGCACGAACAAGATTGGGGAACCGCGCTGATTCGGCCGTAATCAGGCGATGCAGCGCGAGCGCGCGTGGCGAGAGGGCGGCACGCAGAATAAGGCCCGCGAGCCGGCGTAAGATATCGTGCAAGGTGGCGCCTTCAACGAGCGCAACGCCGGGAGGCGGCCGCAATTGCTCGATGATCTGATGGACCACCGCGGCAAATAACGCGGCCTTGTCGGTGAACCGGTGGTAAAACGTACGCTTCGAAATCCCGGCGCGCCCCGCCACAGCTTCGATAGTGGTAGCCCCGTAGCCCTCCACGAGAAAGAGCTCGGTCGCGACTTCTAATATGCGCTCGCGCAGACGCAGAGCGTCGGTGCGCGAGGGCCTCCCACCACGTCGTACTGATTTGACCGTGGACGACCGGTGGTCCTCACCGACGGCGATAAGCGGACCTGCCCGATTGGTAGGGGACGTGGCCACCGGAGACGCCAGTGTAGCGCGTGCGTGGTGCATAGTAACCGCGCGGCGACTGGTACAAACGGGGCCCGGAGCGACCATAAAAATCCGCTGACCGGTAGTAGCGCTGCGGTCCAGCGTAGTACGCGCTCGGCGGCGCGTAGTAGTTGGGTGGTGGGTAGTAGCCTGACCGACGCTCGCCGTACCCATAGTCAGGTGGCTGCCGATATGGCGCGGCGGGTTGATCTGCCGAAAGCGCCGAAGCCACGGCGAGCGGCAGCGTCGCAAGCCCCACAACTGCTCCGACCACGTGACGACCAATGAGCCAAGGCAGGAAGAGGCCCGCTGCAGTTGCGGGTGAAACTGGAGCTAACGCCAGTGCCATGACGCTGGCCGCTGCAAGGATCGTCTTTTTGGACCTGGTCATGATGGATCCCCCCTCTTCCTTGAGCCGACAGTACGCGCCCTCGAATTGCAACGCAACGGTACCGTTGCGTTTATTTGCTGCCTCGCTCCAGGTTCCGCTCAGTCTGCCGCCCTCACCGCCGTCGGTAAGACGCCTCTGGCGCAAACGATCGGATGGATGATCGGACCGGGGAGCGCAGAATTCCTTCGCGCGTGGCAATCAAATACGACAGTGGGCCCTGCTCTGCAAAACTGCGGCATCGGAGGCCCGCGATTGCACAAACCTCGAATATTTCTCACCGCGAAGGTGCGCCCTTCATGAGGTACCACTGCTCGCCCCGCGCGAATCTCGCTGCGGTATAGTTAACGCGTTGAGAATAAGAGCCATAAGCGCACGATGAGCTACATCGACGGCAATCTTCTTGCGGGAGAACAGGTCGTGTACCGCACCCGTCTGCACTGGCTGCTCTTCATGATGCCAGTGCTTTTCACAGCCATTATTTTATTGCCAATCGCCTGGCTGCTGGCGAAAGGGACTTGGAGCCACTATGCCTGGATTCCGCTCGCCCTGGGCTTAGTCATCCTGCTTGCCACGTACATTAAACGGCAGAGTTCCGACTTCGCCGTGACCAACAAACGCGTGATGATGAAAGTTGGTGTGTTTAGCACGCGCTCCATCGAGCTCGTGCTGAATAAAGTAGAAGCCATTGCGGTGAACCAAAGCTTAATGGGACGAATCTTTGGCTACGGGGACATCGTAGTCACTGGAAGCGGAGGAACTAAGGAAGCGTTCTCGCATATCCAGGGCCCCCTTGCATTTCGTCGCGCAGTGCAATCGGTCACGGACACGCACTCGATTCCTTTGCAAACATCCGTTGCCGTTGACGGCAGCGTTCCCCCCGGGTAACCGCGCCGATCACTCGTGGCCGGTCACCGCGCCGCGAAGATGATTCCAGGCAAACGCATCGAGTCGCTGCACAACCGGAAAATCCTCGACGCTTGCCGCGCGTCGCCAGTGCGTATCTGGATGGTTTTTGATCCGCGAGCACGCGGAGTAGGATGTTGCGATGAATCCAGAAACTTTGAAAAAGACACTCGCCGCGCTGCACCAGGAGCTGAGCCGGGCTCCGACGCTTGATGAGCAGTCACACCAACTGCTGCGGGAGATCATGCGCGATGTTGAAGGGCTTGCAACATCACCGGTCTCCACGCCACCCACGTTGCGCCGGCACCGCCTGGAGGAGCTCGCAATTGGATTCGAGGTTGACCATCCGGCCCTCGCGGCCGGGCTGCGCCAGTTGATGGATCTGCTCGGAAAGGCCGGCCTGTAGGCGCGGCTGCGATCCCTGATCTCAGTCCACGCTCGGAAGACATGCAGACGTCACCGACCGCGGCCTCGGGCGGCTTCGTTCGACCTTCGCATCAGCTAACGGGCCGGACCCACTTCACGAGGAACACGTGCACTGCCGCGCGGACATTCGAGCGCGCTGCGATCCCAGTTTGCCGCTTGGGCTGCCGCCTCATACGTGCTTTGCAGGAACGCGAGCAACGTCCCATCAGGATCGTCCGCGTTGCGCACCACATCATAGGGAAGCAGGAACTCCCCGAGCGCTTCGCTGAAGAATGCTCCGTGGGGCTGCACCGCTAATCCTGGAAATCCGCGCGGTTGCGGGTATGCGTACGAATAAAAGGCGGGATAATCGATCCCATTGCCGCCCGGCCAGAATCCAGCACTGCTCACCTCGTGAGAATAGGCGTCACGCATCACCTCGACGCCCACACCCGGGGTCTTGCCGGTAAATAGTGGCGCGGGGCGCCCCGAAAAGCGCGTTACTGCGAGGTCGAAGCTGCCCCAAAAAAAATGAACAGGGCTGCACTTTCCAATGAAAGCGGTTCGAAAGTCCTTGAGCACGCGGTCGGCCTGAAGCAGTACCCTCCAGAAGCGTTGCGCGTAGTGGGGATCGTATGCGGCATGTGTGCGATCCTGGCTGAAGGCTGTTGCGCCTGCGATCTCGCATGGGTATTCAGCAACTGCGACAACTATGCCCAGATCCGCGAGTGCCGCCATCACCGCCGCATAGAAATCGGCGACTGGCTGCGGTCGCAGCACGATGCGCCGCTCCGTGCCGTCACTCACGTGAATGCTCAAAACATGCTGATTGAAATCAAATTCGATTTCGAACGAGGCGGCTCCATACGGAATCGGAGAGGTGCTGAGTCCCCTCGCGGTAACGTACAGCGGCACGTGCCAGCTGTGATTCAACCAAGGCGTCTGTGCGAGGCGTATTTTCCCGACAATCTGGGTCCAAAGATGCAGAGTGGCGCAAGTATCGCGCCACGCGGCGTACGGCAGCTCCGGCCAGCTTGGACCTGTTGAGTGGGGCATCTAGAGTCCTCCGCGACCGCCACCGATCCCGGAGGGTGGGAGACGAAGTCGCTCCTCGCAAAACCCAATTTTCGCTGACTTCTTCATCTTCCATCGCCGCGAGCGTACCACTCCGTGTCCCAGACCTTAGTCGGCATTGGTGACCGTCTTTGCGCCACAGGACGCGAAATTTCAGCGGCATCCCCTGCCCCCCCAAATAATATCTCCTCTTGCCGACAGGATGCGCCGGAGGCACCGGGCCCGCAACTTGCGGCCTGTCACCCGCTTCTTTGCGACTTGACGCAATTTGGCCAGCGGCGTTCTCCCGCGCGTGCACGCGTCCGAACAAACGGGGGCCCTTGCAAGCCCATTCATCCGCCGCCTGCGCTCGCAATTGGGACGCTCCGGGCTAAACTGGCGAACAAGCAGAAAAGCGGGCGGATCATGAAAGGGCACTTCGTCACCATGGCATCAGCGGTATCGCTTGCATTGGCGGCTGTGACTGCGGTCGCAGAGCCGCCAGCCGATCTAGTCGTTCTACACGGCAAGATTCACACTGAAGACACTATGCGCAGCGTCGCACAAGCTATGGCGCTCCGCGGCAACACGATCGTTGCCGTCGGCACGGATCAGGAAGTCAGCGCGCTGATTGGGCCCAAGACCCGCACCGTCGACCTCGGCGGCCGGCCGGTGCTGCCGGGGATCATCGATGCGCACATTCATCCCGCCGAAAGCGCGCAGGAACTCGACAAATGCAGCCTGGATGACAAGATGCTCGCGCCGACCGAGATCAAGGCCAGGGTGGCCGTGTGCCTCAAAGAGCAACCGGTTGACCACAGGCTGTGGTTCGAGGCGGTCCAGGTCAACCCGTCAGGGCTCACGCTCACGCTTGGCGACCTCGACGCGATGCTCGCCGCGCGACCGATGCTTCTGAGCGGCTCCGACGGCCACACGGTCTGGGCTAACTCGGCCGCGCTGAAGGCAGCCCGCATCAGCGCCGCAACCCAGGATCCGGCGGGCGGCCGGATCGAGCACGACCCGGCCGGCAATCCGACCGGCACTTTGCGGGACGAGGCAGCCGAGATCGTGCTTCGCGCAAAACCGATGCCCGGACTCGACTTTGAGGCGTCGCAGCTCGACAAGGCGTTCGACGCGATGCGCGCGATCGGCATCACGTCGGTACAGGACGCGGACGCCGATGAACACGATATGCAAATGTACAAGCTGCTCTACGATGCACACCGGCTGAACATGCGGGTGCGTGCCACGTATGGATTGAAAAACACGCAACGGCCGGCCGGTACGCTCATCGGTGAGGCGGTCAAGTTTCGCGCGAAATGGGCGATTGACTCTGACTTTCTTCGCGCGGATGCCATCAAGATCTTCGCCGACGGTGTCATCGAGTATCCCTCGCAGACAGCCGCGCTGCTCGATTCATACCTCGATGCCGACGGCCGCCCGACCCAAAATCGTGGGCCGACCTACTATACGCAGGAGCATCTGAACGACATCGTGAGCGCCGCGGATGCGGCCGGACTTACCGTGCACATCCACGCGATCGGGGATCGGGCGGTCCGCTCGGCGCTCGATGCCTTCGCGGATGCGAGACGGCGCAACGGCATGCGAGATAATCGCGATCAGATCGCGCATCTGGAACTCGTCAATCCGGCGGATTTTCCGCGCTTCAGGCACTTGGGTGTCATCGCTAATTTCCAGCTGCTCTGGGCCGAACGCGATCCGTACATCGTCAATTCGACGCTCGCCTATCTCGGACCCGAACGTTCCCGGTACCTCTACCCGGCGCGATCGCTGCGCGACGCCGGCGCGTTGATTGCCGGCGGCAGCGACTGGAGCGTCAGCAGCTTCAACCCGTTTGAGGCGATGGAGCACGCCATTACCCGATCCGAGGAGCGGGGTCGGGAGCCGCTGCTGCCCGAGCAGAGTATTGGGCTTCAGGACATCGTCGATGCCTATACGATTAACGCAGCCTTCGCGCTGAAGCAGGAGCGCACGACTGGCAGCCTGGAACCGGGCAAGCGCGGTGATTTCATTGTGCTCGACCGAGACATCTTTGCTATAGACCCATTTGACCTGCACGACACTCAAGTGCTAGCGACCTACATTGATGGGCGGAAGGTCTATGTGGCCCGTGCGAATGGCGCGAAAGGGCCGTGAAGCGCGCCTGCGCGGCCGAATTGCCGCCATCGGCCCGCATCGACGCTATCCTCAATGCGGCATGGAGTCTGGCGAGCGCGCCGGATGTGCGCGGACTCAGATGTCGGTGATCATGGCCCCGGTCGAGATTTCTCGATTCATGGTGCACTATGGTCTCATCCCACGATGACTCGCATTGATCCAGCACGCGGAACTGAATCTGCCCGCTTCTACTCTCAAAATCGTCGCGGCGGCGCTGATGCGTGACGTCGGAAAGCAGTGGCGCATGCATTTACGCTTGACGTTATTGGTGCTGACCTTGTGCCTGCCACTCATCGCCGCAGCCGAAAGCCCCGTAAGCCCGACCTCGATATACCGCATTCTCGAACGTGTGCCCGGCCCGGACGGTGATTGGGACTACGCGATTGTAGATCCTGAGGCGCGGCGTATGTACCTCGCGCGCACTTACGGCGTGCAGGCCATTGATCTTGACAGGCCGATAGTCACCACGACGCTGGTTGCTGGTCATGACGTACGTGGTATCGCGGCAATCGGGTCATCGGGCCGGTTTGTGAGTGCCAACGATGAGTCCGATTCGGCGACAATTTTTGATGGCAAGACAGGCCAAGTGATGGTGACTGTCCGGACCGGTGTGCACCCCGATGCCGTCGTCTTTGAACCGAAGAGCGGACTAGTGGTCGTTATGAATCATACGGGCGGAGACGCAACAATCATCGACCCAGTGAAGCTCGCAGACGTTGGCTCGATTCATATCGGTGGCACACTCGAATTTGCGGTTGCGAATAACAAGGGCCTGATATATGTGAATATAGAAAGCGAGAACAGAATCGCCGTACTTGACGTGCACGCGCGGAAAGTTACGGGCGCCATCCCGCTCCTTGGTTGTCAACATCCCACCGGTCTTGCATACGATGCGCAGGAAGACTGGTTGATCTCCACGTGTTCAAACGGAATCACTATCGTGGTCGATGCAAAGACAGGCCGGGAAATCGGGAGCGCCAAAACTGGAAAGAGTCCGGACGCAGCCATCTGGGACGCTGATCGTGGCGTGGTTTTCGTCCCGAGCGCGGCTGACGGCAGTCTAACTGTCATTACAGTCACAAGGGGATCAGCCATCCACGTCGTGCAGCGGCTCATGACTCAGATAGGTACACGAACAGGCGCGTTCGACCCAAAGACCGGCCGGCTCTATCTGCCCGCCAGCAAATTTGGTCCCCCCCACGAGCCCGGCGGTTATCCGGTGCCACTACCGGGAACATTCACCCTCCTGGTAGTCGGAATAAACTGACCTGGGTCAAATCAAGACCTGGCGGCTGATGGTGTTCACCAGCACGGACTTCGGGACCATCTGCCTACCGATAAGGCCATCACACGCCGGCGCCTGCAGCCGCGTCAACTCGGGGTCTTCTTTCCGTGCCATGATGCGATGGATACATAGACCAGTGCGAAATCCTGAGTCACGTTCGCGACCGCTGCCTCGCGAAGCAGCTCGTTAATCTCAGGGATGCATGCTGAAGCGGTCGCGCTCCGGTGAGAGATCAAAGCTGCCATTTTCCACTGCGTGCAGCCACTGGCCGGTTGCCACAGCGCCGCCAAAAGAATACAGGTGAATGCCCTGGAATCGGCCCACCGCCTCGCCGTCCAGGCCTTGAACGAGACCGACCAGCAGCTCGTCGGGCGATGTAGCCAGATGCGTGAGTTGGTTCATCGCGCTCATATTGCGAATGAGCGCGGCAAGCGACCCACGGATACCGCACTGCATGGCGAACTTGATGAGCTTTGGGAATGGCGTAGGTCCAGCTAGACCGACGCGCACGGGCAGATGAATACCGTGCTCGTCGAGCCACCGAAACCACGCGACAATCGCCTGAGGATTAAAACCGAACTGGGTCACAATCTGTATGCGCGTTCCAGTACGTTCGGCAAACGTTTGCTTTTCTCGCAGCGCGTTCCATAGCATCGCAGACCCAATCGCTCTGTGACCCTCCGGGTGACCGGCAACACCGAGATTTGCGAAGCCGAACTCAACAGTGGCCCCGGTTTCGAGTACCTCGAGTGTGCTCGAGAACTTGCCCACCGGCTTTTCGGGGTCCCCGCCAATTAGTAATGCCTGCTCAACTGCCCCGTCACGCAGCTCTGTCAAAGCCTCTCGCAGCGCGCGCTCGCTTACCAGGCGACGCGCGACTATATGCGGGCACGCCTTGAACCCAAGCGCCTCGACTTGCAGAGCCGTACGCACAACATCGTCGAGGGTGGACTTCGGCGGGTGTGCAACGTATATCGTTCGACCCGGTGCAAACCGGCGCGCCAGCGTCGGCAAGAGCCCCACATCTCGCGGAGTAATCTCCGTAGATGCCCCGTGCGCCAGCAAAATCAGCTTTTGCTTAAGTGCAACGCTACTTGAGGGTGCGGTAACTGCGTTCATTGGATGTATTCCGGTCAGAGGCGACGCCTACTGACCACGAAAGTCTCATCGTTAAACCACAGTCCTCCGTGCTTCTGCAGCACGACCTGCGTGGCGTCCAGATATGCGCCGTTGGTTACAACTGCGTCGAGCCGCTCATCTTCGATCTGATTGACATAAATCGCTGCGTTCCAAGCCGCAAACAGAGTAGAGGTGCCAATGCGGTCGCCAATCTCCGAAGGCAGCGTGTGCATGTCGTAGCGAAACACAGCCTTCTCATCAGTCAAAACGGGGGTTGCAAACTCGCGTACCTCACGGCCGAGCTCCGTACGCAATGCGGCGATCAATTGGTGACGGTTTACACGGAACGGGTCTTCATTGGGCCAAAGGCGTTGGATGATCTCCAGCCCCGGATCGTGACCCCAAGACTGGATCGCGAGCAGGCGCCCGCCGGGAGTGAGGCTGCGCACCAGCGGCGCAAGAACCTTGCGCGCCTTGGATTGAGCCGAAGTACGTGCGCGCCATGGCTGTGATGCGATGATCAGATCGTAACTTTCAAAGACACTACCCGGCTTCGGAATGACGGCGTCCAGCGAGAACCTGTGGTCATCGCGGTACAGCACCAGCACCGACGGCCGCGTGTACATTGGATTGCCGCTGCCCGGTGACGGGCGCGTCTGCCAGCCGTAATCGAGTGTCAGACCAAGCTCTTCGATCTGCTCGGCGTACTCATGCGCGCAATTGCCGGTCAGCCGTACTTCCTGCCAATTGAGCGAAGCGGCCAATTGTGCCTCACGCGGCATGAGCCGCGGCGCCTCAGCATAATTGAGATTGGTGATCACCAATACTGTTGCCGGATGTTCGTAAAATCGGTCAGGCATCTTCTGGAGTCCCAGACGCACGTCCTCGAGACTGATCTCTTTCGCCACAACCAAAAGCGGCACCGTCGGGAAGCGTTGATGTATGCCGCGCAAGAGCTGTGACAGGACGGTTGCGTCGCCCATACCAGCGTCGAATATGTGCAGGGCCGGCGGCGTTGGTCGTAGCTGAGCGACTTCCTGAATGGCGCGACGCACTATCGCGGATTTTTCGTTGCAGGTATTGACGAAAGCCAGATACTTCTGGCGATTATCGTAGAAGCGGAACGGGGTTGCTTCAGACTGCGACGGGTGCGCTCGGGCCGATTCGGCGAACGCCGTATGCGAGCCCGAAGCCTTCGACGCCGAATTCTTCATAATACAGCTCCGCGTGATGGGGTGAGATTTCGCGAGGCCAGCGTGACAACCGCGCCGGACTCCAGGGATTCGATAATCACCATGATCGAATACCCGGCGCGCGAATGATCGAGGATGTGCCTAGTAGCTCGACTTCGCGTCGCCGATATTTTCGAACGTCGCTATCGTACGGCCGCTAGCGAATAATGAGATAGATGCAAACGAGTCCGTTTTCGACTAGTACAGACCGCTGGGTCTTACGGTGCGGGGGCTGTCGGAGAGAATTCGGCCTCTACGTTTCCTCCGCCCGTCGGCGCCGTTCAAACTTATGCGCGGTTAGCGCGGACCGCCTGCAGCAACGCATAGACCGGAGGCAGACTCGCTCACGCAACCTCATTGGAACTCTCGGCACCGCGCTAACACAGTGCTGTGGACTTCGAACGCGCCCCCGCCCCGCTCGACGCCGAGGGTGCGCGCGATCAGTGCAAAGTGCGCGCGCCGGTCGGGGGGAGCTGAACACCGCAAGATCCGCATTCGGCATGCCCACGACCCCGCGCGTCAGTTAGTGTGAATATGCGCTTGGTTTTGACTTTCTCAGAACCGGCCTGCGTCGCGTGCTCTATCACCACGAGCACACGCGCGCAACGTCCATCGCCCCGTCTAATCTCGCTCTGGAACCCACGGGGCGGAAAGCAGCGCATCTGTACTAGTCGAAAACGGGCGCTTTTGTACCTATCTCACCGTTCTCTCGCGGCCGTACGATAGCGGCTATCGAATATCGGCGACGCGAAAGTCGAAAGAAGCTCATTCACACAATCCTGGATTCTGCTGCGACTGTTTTCGAACGTCATCGCACTGCCGCCAGTGGACAAGACCAGCTCGAGAGCTCTAGCACTCGCTTCGCTGGTTGCGGGCGGTACGTGGACCCATTAGATCGGTGTTCGGCCCCGGAACGAATGAGTGACATAGATCCCTCGGCGCCATCAACGGTTGAGGAGGGGAACGCCATATGAACTCAGAACGAGTCCGCGGATCGCTTGCAGTGCACCTGGTCATATGCACGATCGCTTTGGGATCGACGTCACGATCAGAGGCGTCCGAGCTGCTCGCCCCCTTTGACATCACGGCTAGACTGCTCGCAATCGCCACGATGGGCCCCGGCACGCAACCCGTGGTCGCAATTGTCTCGCCCTCAACACTCGTCGGTGTGACGGACCCGCCAATTGTGGGCGACATTGCGCCGTCTCGAGTGCTTCGCCCGCAGCTGAGTACTCTGGACTTACCAGACTCATCGGGTGCCCCAGAAGCTATGGCAATTATGGCGCAGGCGAACCCCAACATCCCCACCCAGAAGAAGGATTCGACGGCTCCACCACCTCCTACGGAGTCGCGGTCACAAAAGGAAACACCAAGTCAGGCGCAATCCATGGAGGAAGTGGTAGTCACTGCTCGCAAACGCAATGAGCGTGTATTGGACATCCCAGAATCGATCACTGCTATCTCTTCAACGGCGCTCGTCGACAAAGGCATTGAGACCATGGAGGACGTCGGGCGCCAGACTCCCAATTTGCAGCTCAACACGCGCCAGGACAACACTACCGATGTCGTCATCCGTGGAGTAGGAGCATATGGGGATGTGCTGGGTGTCGGCTTCAATATTGATGACGTCCCCAACTTCACCGATCAGTCCATGCGGCTTATAGATCTCGAGCGCGTTGAAATTCTCAAAGGGCCCCAAGGCACGCTCTACGGCGCCAGCAGCATCGGCGGCTTGGTCCGCTACGTCAGTAAAAAGCCCAGCATGGATTGGAGCGGGGAGGCCTCCACCGAGGTCGGTAGGTACGGCCAGATTAATCTGTTCGCAGCCCAAAATTTTCCCATCATTGCCGACAAGCTCGCGTTACGGGTATCAGCCTATGACTCGAAGAGCGATGGCTACATAACGAACGGTGCGCTTGGCATACCAGGCGATCCAGTGACGGACTACGGCACCCGCGCAGCGCTTCTGTACCAACCGACTGACGCTTTCAACGCTTTATTGACCCTCCGCTATTCCGATTTAAAAAATGGCTTCGATCAGTATCCAACGGTTGCCAGTGTCACTAGTTTTACATACGACGTCCCATTTTTTCAGGAGTCGCAACAAACTCGGCCGACCTACGGCTCGGTACTCGCACTGAACGATCAGCTGGGACCACTCCAACTAACGTCCATTTCATCCTATACGTGGCAACGCGCCAGCTATAACGCGGACTTTAGTTTGACACCGCCAGGAGTGCCAGGGGTTGTTCAATATACATCGCCTGGCAACCGACCGACTGAGGTCGCCACGCAGGAATTTCGGCTGACATCGCCCTCAGGGGGTAATTTCGACTGGCTGGTCGGAATATACGGTGACATCATTAAGAATGTCATGCCGAATAGACTGACTCAATACAATGTCTTCCCGACATCTCCACCCACGCTGGTCAACGATTTCGACACCAAAAGAACAGACGGCGCTGCCTTCGGAACGCTGAATTATCATCTGGGCGCATTCACGCTCGGAGGTGGTTTGCGTCTTACGGAGACTCAATTCAGGGCAAACGTATATGTCGTCGCCGGGGGGGCGCCCAATCAAGACAATTCGATTACCTCACGTGCGGCATTACCTAAGTTCACGCTCTCGTATGCTCTGCCAAATGACGAACTTCTTTATGCAAATGTCGCTAAGGGCGAGGAACCGGGAGCAGTAAATACACAAGCACTAGTAGCGGCTCCGTATAAGTCCGAAACAGCCATAAGCTATGAAATAGGTACCAAAGGTCAAGCGCTGGACCGCCAGCTTGAATATGAGCTCTCCGCATTTTATGTCAGTAACACCAACCACCAGTACGAAACAAACGTACAGATAAACGGCGGCTTGGTACAAGTCATCAGCAATATCGGCGAATCACGGACTTATGGTACGGAGTTGAATGTATCGTGGCGAGCGACGCCCGAAATCACGTTAAGCGCCACTGGCGGATATCTCAACGCTAAGTGGCAGAAGGCGATTTACTTTGGAGTCCCGGTTGATGGCAATACGATTCCCAACGCGCCGAGCGTTACCGCCTCTTTGAGTGCTGCGTATTGGCGGCCCGTCTTTGACAGGCTTCGATTCGACGCCAACATCGATATGGGTTACACGAGCAGTTTCTACTGGGATCCTGTGAATACGCCCGGGAGCGCCGAACCCAGCTACTGGATTGGCAACGCCAGGATCGCGCTCGGCGCAGAACATAGCGCTTGGCAGGTCGCTTTCCGCGTGTCCAATTTTCTCGGCACAAAATATTGGACGGAATATTACCCTGATTTCGCTGGCCCTGGCGTGAACGCCGGCGCGATCGGAGCGCCGCGACTTTTCATTGCCTCAATCACGGTCAAGTACTAGAACGCACGGTACCGTTGAACCACGGGAATTGTCCCGCCCGTCTGCCAATGCGCCCTGCCTAATCCACCGCGGCGTCGGCGTGGTCGCACCGCATCGTCTTCCCGGAACGCGGCGCCGGTCAGGCGAAGAAACGTGCAAGGTATCGGTCAAGCCCGGGGGTCCCACCATTCGCCGGCGCCGCATAGCCGACATAACCGTCCGGCCGGATCAAGAAAAGACCATCTCCGTAGGCGCGGTGGGCATGGCCCTCGGCGTCGACGAGCAGTTGGCTCCCCTTCTCAGCGGCTTGCCTTGTCCGAACGATTCGATACACGTGAACGACGTCACCATACCGAGAGTCCAGGCGCGGCACGCCGGTAGCGCCAATCGCAAGCAACGTAAAATGCGGACCGCGGAACGCGTCAAAAAGACGAAATGTCGCACCGCCGGCATCTCGGAGCGGAGAATCCGGCGCCCTGTGCCCCGACCGTAACGCGCCGGACGGTACATCTTCCCGCTCATCGACCGCAAGTGGACCATCACAATAGTTCACGTTTAGCTGCCAGTTCTCCTCATCGCGGGGCTCGACTTTCTTTTTATCGTGGTCGATCCACATTCCCTGGTGGACCCGCGTAGTGTAGTTGAGGACGTGCGCGGCGACGGGCAGGCGTTCGTCTTCATAAGTGTCAAGCAGTGAGTCCGGCGCGCCGTGCAGCAACACCTGGCCGAACTTCCAGCCGAGATTATAAGAATCTTGAACGCTTGTGTTCATGCCTACACCGCCGGCCGGCGAATGTACATGCGCAGCGTCACCGGCGAGGAACACACGGCCGACGCGAAAGTGATCGGCCATCCCGATGTGAGGCGCAAAGATCGAAACCCATTCTATCTCGCCAACCTTCAACTCGGCGCGGCCGGTGCGCTCGCTAATGAGCTGCTGTAGTCCCTTTGGAGAAGTGTCAGGCGCGTTCTCATTAAATACAGCATACAGCTGAAAAGCGTCTGACCGAGCGAGCGGGCACAACCAAAGCGATCCTCCTTTCGGCTTATCCCACATGTGCCAATGTGTTCGCTCGAGGCCGGCCACCACAAGGTCTGCAGTGATCATCGGGCGCGAGTCGACGGGCTCACTCATGTATTCGACGCCGGTCGTCGGGCGGACGATCCCACGACCGCCATCGGCGCCGACGAGATATCGGGAGCGGACCGTCTCGGACGCGCCGCCTTCGCGCTGCAGCGTCGCAGTAACCGAGTCGGCGTCCTGTGTGAACCCATTAACCTTGGTTCCAAACTCTACCTGACCGCCCAGCTCTTTTAATCGCGCGCGCAGAATCTCCATCGAACGAACCTGAGGAATCATATACATGCTGGGGTAGGGAATGTGCGGGGTCGGCTGACGCTGCTCAAGCTGCGTCATCCGATATTCGCCAAGCTGTTTTGCGCCGTCCCACTGCATGGCCGGTGGATAGAGCCCGCCCGCCGCGTGCATAGCGTCGATCACACCAAGATCATCATAGACCTCAAGTGTGCGCGGCTGAGTGCCTTTGCCCCGCGATCCCGTGTTTCCGGGGTGATTTATCTCGACAATGCGAAAGCCGACACCCCGCCGAGCGAGATCGCAAGCAAGAACCAGGCCGGCAGGGCCGGCACCAACAATCAGGACGGCAGGAGTATTCGTCACGACATGTCTCCCCATCGTTATGCAGGACTTAATGAAATCAGGTCAATTCGACGGCATTCGTATAATTCATAGGCTTTCGAATTCCGGCCCACCAAAAGCTCGTCCGGGACCGGCTCTCCTGCCCTAAGCCTATGTTTCCGCGAGAACAAAATCGAAATCTAAAGTGTAAAAAGGTGTCTCTCTGCGACTCCCATCGGGAGCGGTACCCGGCGCATGCCTGATCCAGTCCGCGATCAGCAAAGTCCTTACAGCGAACACTGCGTCGGACTCAAGGTAAGGGTCGCCCGCCCGGAACACATGGGTGACTAGTCTGCGAAAACCTGGGGCCTCAATCAGGAAGTGCAGGTGCGCCGGGCGCCACGGATGACGGTTGAGTAGAGCTAGCATCTCCCCAACGGGTCCATCGTGAGGAATTGGATATTTGTTCGCGAGTACCGACCAAAACCAAAACCGCCCATCAGCGTCACTGCGCAAGACGCCGCGAGCGCGCCGCTCCGCCGTGGGGTACTGCACATCGTAGTAGCCATCGGCATCTGCTTGCCAAACATCAACCACCGCACCGCCTATTGGCGCTCCCTGCGATGACCGAATCGTTCCACGGACGAAGCATGGCTCCCCGTTTGCACCATTCGCGATGTCAGCGCCATTGGGATACTCCTTGGCACCCTCCACGTGAAAGGGTCCCAACACTGTGCTCTGAGTACATCGATTCGACTGGTGGTTGTTAATAATGTCGACAAGCATAGACAAACCAAGTGTGTCTGAAAGCAGAATAAACTCCTGCCGAGTTGCCGAACACATCTGCCCGACGCGTGTCAGAAACTGAATGCCCACAAGCCATTCTGCCTCGGTCAATTGGGTGTCGCGCGCGAACGCGTGCAAGTGCCTCACCAGGCCTTCCATGACATGTCGAAGGCGCTCATTTGACGCACCACTGTTGCGCTTCACAACTTCAGCGGTAATGTCAGATTCGTCGAAGTCACGCATCGCGCACAACCTCTGCGGTGACGGTGTCGTCTGCCATTACAATACGTCCCGCGCAATTGCAGTGTACGTCGCCCCGAACCCATTCGCTCCGAGACGACGGAACCCGTGACCGGCTCACACTTCCCCCACAATGGGAGATTGGACGCCGCAGGGCAATGCGACGCCATGTACAGAATGCATTCATTTTAACTAGTACAGCGCGACACGGAAATAATGAGAGCGCGCGCCCGCCGCCTGTGTTGCATCGCCTTCCAAGAAGCGGCGATTTGCTGCAAGATTATTCAAACTTTCGCTCCCCGTGCGGGGATATGCTCAAAGCTTGTCTGATGCGAAGCGGACCATCGGTCAATGGATTCAAGGGCCCCAGCCAGAGCCACAATTTCTTAACGGGTCGGGAAGCGCTGCGGCTTCGGGGTTAAGGCGCCACGTAGAGATGCACTTTGCACTCATATAGGTGCCGGCGAGAAAGGGTGATGCAATGTCTGGAAGTGTAGATCGTGTACTTACCACACATGTTGGCAGCCTCGTGCGACCTGCGGATGTTGTGTCGCAAATGCGCGCGGTTATTCACGGCGAACCCTATGATAAGGCGGCGTTTCAGGAGACTCTTCGACGGGCTATAGAAGAAGTGGTTAACGAGCAAACGCGGCTCGGTATTGACATCGTGAATGACGGAGAATTTGGGAAATCGGGCTGGTCCGCATACGTGCTCGAACGCCTGGAGGGCTTTGAGCACCGAGCCGTGGGACGCCATTCACCGCGCCAAATCGGCGTAGATCGCAAGCGGTTTGCAGAATTTTACGCAGAGGAGGACCTAAAGCAGGAGAAGGGTGCTACTCAGAGCGGATGGGTTATTACCCGCCCAATACGGTATGTCGGGCAGCGGGCGATCTCGCAGGACATACAGAATCTGCAAACGGCCATGCGTGCCAGCGGGGCGGAGAAGGGATTCATGGCGGTCGTGGCGCCCGGTAGCGTGCTGCCTGATCATACCAACGAGTACTATTCCGACGAGGTGACGTCCGTGTTCGCGATCGCGGAAGCTATGCGAGAGGAGTATCGCGCGATTGTCGACGCCGGTCTCACTGTTCAGGTAGATGACGCCTGGATGCCCGCGATGTACGAACGAATGGTTCCGCCCGCAACACTGGCTGACTATTACGCGTGGGCAGAGTTGCGCGTTGAGGCGCTCAATCGTGCGCTACATGGAATACCTTTGGAACGTAGTCGATACCACGTGTGCTGGGGCAGCTGGAATGGACCACACACGGGGGACATTCCGCTTTCAGAGATCGTTCACCTCATCCTCAAGGTGCGTGTGGGCGGATATGCGATAGAGGCCGCAAACCCACGACACGAGCATGAATGGCGTGTCTGGAAGACAGCGAAGCTACCCGTCGAAAGAGTGCTCATCCCCGGGGTTGTTAGTCACGCGACCAATGTCGTAGAACATCCCGAGCTTGTAGCCGATCGCGTTGTACGGTTCGCAAACCTAGTGGGCCGCGAGAGGGTCATCGCCGGCACAGACTGTGGTTTTGCACAAGGCGCTTTGTATCGCCGTGTGCATCCGTCGATCATGTGGGCGAAGCTCCAGTCTGTCGTTGACGGCGCGAGGATTGCAACGAAGCGTTTATGGGGCTAAGTAGTCAAGGCATTGCCGCCACGAGCTCGCCTAGTCGCCGCAGTCGCTCGACGGTGGTGTCCGTCCATGGAAAACTGAAATTCAGGACGAAGTAGTTGCCGAAGCGACGAGCGGTTGACGTCAGTGGACCCGGAAGCAGGCTAGTACCGATGTCCAGCGCTTGGCGGGCGAGCGCTATGGCATCCAGTTTTTCCGGTCCACGGACCCAACAGTTGAATCCGCCTAACGGCGGGATCACCTCGAAATCGAATTGAAAGTATTCCGTCAGAAGCTGCAACCCACGTTGCATGCGTGCTTCCATGTGGCGGCGCAATTGCCGAAGGTGGCGATCGAGCGATTCGTGAGTCAAGTATTCCGCAACTGCTCGCTGCGTCAATCCTCCGCTCAGCATTGCACCAAAGAACCGCAGTCCCGCTATGCGGGTTTTCGTCCGCCCAGGGATTACCCAGCCGATACCGTAGCCGGGTGCGAGAGAACTAGATAGGCTGCCAACGTGAAGCACAATACCCGCTTCGTCAAATTTCTTGAGACTATGAGAAATTCTCTTTCCAAAGAAGAGCTCCCCATAAGCGTCGTTTTCGATGATTAGCACATCGCGCTTAGCAGCGCTTCGGACAACGTGTTGAGCTGTTTCTTCCGAATAACAGCTTCCGTTGGGATAGTGATTGCGAGGCATAAGAACAGCTGCTTGCACGTCATGTAATTTGAGTAGCCGGTCGAACTCATCCGGGTCGATGCCGAATTTCGGATGGCTTTCGATCGTCACGGCCCGCAGGCCTCGCTGGTGCAGTGTCAGAAGTAACGGATAAAATGTTGGGTCCTCAATGAGCACCGTATCCCCGGGTTGGGTCGCGGCCATTACGCACAGGTTAAATCCCTGCATGCCCGCAGCGGTCAGGACAATGCTATCGGCGTCTACGGAATAGCCCGCGAGTGAGTAGTGCGCAGCAAGATGTTCGCGCAACTGCAGGTCGCCATCGGTATGCATCGTCACCGCTTTTCCAGGTTGCCGGAGGACGCGCCGGAAGTGTCGGCTGAGATCGGCAAGAGGGAAGAGATCGGCGCTGGGATATACCGCGCCAAACGGACTTGGCTGACCGGGGTGCCAGTCCGACAAGATCCGAAAGCTCAGATCCTCGAGAGAGATGTCTCGAGCAGTGGTTTCGGTCGCAGGAGATTGGCGCATCGCCGAGGGGCCGCCGGCGACAGTCAGGGCATTGGGTGCAACGCGGAATCCCGCCCGGGGGTGCCCGATTATCAGACCTGCGGCTTCGAGCTCACCATACGCATGATAAACCGTGACCACGCTGAAGCCGAATGCCTCACTCAACGTCCGAACAGAGGGCAGCCGCTCCCCGGGGCGAAGAGAGCCGCCCCGAATGCGTTCCTCGATAACTCTGATCACCTGCTCGTAGCGGCGCATGCTCTCCGACGGTGTGCCGGTCCCGGGTTCCGCCCGACTTGGCAGCCTCCCCGAATAATTCGATTAAGGCGGGATGGGCTGTTGGCGTGTCGTGACCACGACAGGATACTACAGTGCGTAACTTTGAAACGACGACGGCGTGCCGTCACCCGTTGGCTTGCGCTGCTCTTAATCAAGAGGTTCCCCAAACCTCCTCGGCGACCTCAACCGTCAGGGACAGTTTCGCCCACTGCTCCTCCTCTGTTAGCAAATTGCCCTCTTCAGTGCTTGCGAACCCGCACTGTGGGCTTATGGATACTCGATCGAGATCGATAAACTTTCCCGCCTCTTCAATGCGTCGCTTGAGTACCTCCTTGTCCTCAAGTGCGCCTGATTTGGAGGTGATCAGTCCGAGTACGACCTTCTTATGCTTGGGAACCAGCCGCAACGGCTCGAACCCGCCTGCGCGCGCCGAATCGTATTCCATGAAGTAGACATTTATGTTCATCCGATTAAACAGGATATCCGCTATCGCCTCGTAGCCGCCGGTTCCCATGTATGTCGAGCGAAAATTACCGCGACATAGATGCATGGCAAAAACCATATCTCGGGGCGCATCACTCAGCGCCGCATTGATGATCTGCGTGTGAATATCGGGCAGGCGCTTGGTATCTGTACCGTGCTGCTCAAATAGCTGGCGTTGCGCTGGGTCCGCGAGCAAAGTGAGATACACCTCGTCAAATTGCAAATAGCGACAACCCGCCTCTGCAAACGCGTGAACCGCTTTGCGATAAGTCTCTCCCAGGTCGTGATAAAAGTCGTCAATCGACGGGTAGATGTCCTCGCCAATGACCGTGCGACCCCTATACGCCTGGAACGCGCTAGGCGCCGGAATAGTCATTTTCGGGGTTGCACCCGTATGTGCCTTCAAGAACCGAAAATGATCAAGCATGGGGTGGCCCGCGAATCTGCCGAGCTTTGCCTTGGGTCGATGTGCGAGCGTTTTAGGCTGTGGGCCCTTGAAGCGCACCACCGGCGGCGGCGTAAATGTCTCGACGCCATCGATGTATCGAAAAAAATCGCGGCTCCAGTAGGCTCGGCGGAACTCGCCGTCAGTGATGCCCCGAAGTCCAAGTGATTCCTGCTTGGCAATTACGTGCGCAATGGCATCGTCCTCAACCGCCCGCAAGCCCTCCGCATCCATCTGCCCGAGGGCCGCCTTCGCGCGGGCGTCCTTAAGAACATCTGGTCGAAGCAGGCTGCCGACGTGCTCGGCGCGAAACGGTGGGGACTGCTCTTGCATAGTGTAAGTCGTGCCTCTGTGTACGAGCCCAGTTACAGGATCGACGCGGTTCCGGCTCGCGGTTAGATATTGCAGGAAGACGGGTGCAGCGGAAAGTGCCTCGATACTTTGCCGGAATCTTCAACGGGACTTCGCGCGCTGTACTAATCGAAACCGCGGCAATCTGTATTGGTACGCCCGCGTTCACGTGGAAGCACTTTCATCTGTCTGATGGAACTACGGACAACGCCGGCGCGCAGTGCTAGTCTAGAAATACGAATGCTGGCGGCCGCAGTGTGCAGCATTTGGCGCACACCCCCGGCGAGGAGAGCGCCTTTGATCACGTTTGAGGAGATTGTTCGGGATCGGGGGTATCCGGGCTTCAACCCAGAAGAGCATTTCAATGCACCCTGGGCCACAGAGCGCCTCAGCCTGTTTACGCCTCAGGACGCCGATCGATTTTGGTTCATTGGATTTCAGTGGCCGCGCGCTTACCCACTCAACATGGTCTGGCTCGAGGACGGCTTCGGGTGGGCGACGCAGTGGGCGGCGCAGGGGCTACCACTGCCTGCGGGCGACGGTCTCGTCCCGCGAGTGGCTGGCATACATGTCTACGGGTCAGACATTTCTGTATCGAAATGGGTGCAGGCCTCTCGGGGCGAGCGCGTCGCAGAGACTCTGCCGGCGTTTCTGCGCGACTTTGCATCTATATGGAGTAGCCGCAAGGCGGAGCTTCTGCGCGGTCTGTCATATTTTGAACGCGCACCTCTTGCAGACCAACCTACTGCCGATGTAACCCAGTACCTCGAGGACGCGCGGCGCTTTCACGCTCGGGCCTGGGAGATCCATTTTGAGGTCATGTATCCTCTAATCGCGAACTATCTCGGTTTCTATGGGCTTTGTCGGGAATTGCAGCTGCCGCCGGAAAATCTCCCGAAGTTTCTGCAAGGTTTCGAATCTCAGCCTATGCGTTCGGATCGAGCAATGTGGTCGCTCGTCAATGACGCCCGCGGGACTCCCGTAGGTGAGACAATTCTCGGTAGCGTCCCGAGCACAATTCATGCGACTCTCAAGGGTTCTGCGACCGCCGCATCTTGGTTGGCACAATTCGAGAATTTCCTACGTGAATATGGCTGGCGCGCCGACAGGGTGGTTGATATCAGTTCAGCATCGTGGAGCGAGCAGCCGGACATCCCGCTCGGAATTATCCAGGGCCTGCTCCAGAGCGGCAGTCCATATGCATTCGAAGACAGACATCGCGCGGCGGTAGCTGAGCGCGAGAGTGCAATCGAGGAAGCACGCTCTCGACTTACACGGGCTCAACAGCAGCCGTTCGATCAGGCGCTGCAATCTTGTCAAAACGCAAATTTTGCATGGTGGAATGAGGATCATAATTGGTACATAGACATGCGGTGCACGCTGCCACTTCGGCGTGCTGCACTCGAGCTGGCGCGGCGCCTCGAATTGCAAGATCCGGAGGATGTTCTGTTTTTATTTTATTCTGAGCTACGGGCGTTAGCGCGCGGCTCAGGAAAGATAAATGCATTTATTCCATTAATTCGGGATCGTAAAGATTATTTTCGTCATTGGGATAGCAAGCGACAAGAAATGCCGAAAGTACTTGGCCGTGTACCCGAAAGCGTCACGGATCCAGTCCTCATTGAAATTTTCGGAATCACGACAGAATTTCTGGCTACGATGAAGCAGGGGGTTCGTAAGTTGACGCAGCTTTCCGGCATTGCGGCGTCGCCTGGCGTGGTGACAGGGCGTGCGCGAGTACTAAGGAGTCCCGATGAGATTCAGGGGTTAAAGAGCGGCGATGTGCTTGTCTGCGAGGGCACGACTCCAACCTGGACACCAGCATTCACAAAGATAGCCGGATGCGTTTGCGACGCCGGCGGCACGCTAACACATGCGTCAATCGTTAGCCGTGAATACGGGGTGCCGTGCGTGGTTGGAGTCGGTCTTGCGACTCAGACGATCGTCGACGGTGACGAAATCACCGTCGATGGCACGCGTGGTATCGTCAGGATTCATTCCAGTTCGTGATGGACAAGAGATGGTTCGCGAACCGTTGATGCGCTGGGTAGACGACGTCGAGGAATCGCAGCATTCGCTGATCGGCGCGAAGATGGCGCGCCTTGGCACACTTCGACGGCTGGGATTATTGGTACCGGATGGCTTTGCGGTTCCCGCCGAGGTGTTCGTTGATGTCGTGCATCGGAGCGACATTCGAGAAGAAATCGATAGAGAGATCGCCGCGATCGCCGACCCGGGCGATATTGTCTCGATTACGGCGGCTTCGGGCCGCATCCGTCAGCTCGTCGAATCGGCGACAATCCCGACGAACTTCGAAGCATCCCTGGGCGACGCGTACGAAGAGCTATGCTTTCGGTACGGTGAGGTCGACGTCAGCGTAGCCGTACGCAGTTCGGCAATCGGAGAGGACGCAGCAGTCGCGAGCTTCGCGGGGCAGTACGAATCGTATCTCGGCGTATGTGGCACTGAGGCAGTACTGGTTGCCGTTCGCAGGGCATGGAGCAGCCTGTTTGTCTCAAGAGCGCTGGTTTACCGGCTGGAGCGCCGGCAGCATTTCGCGCAGACCCCGATGGGAGTCGGGGTCCTTAGGCTTGTCCCTGCGCGCTGTGCCGGTGTAGCATTTTCCGCACACCCTGTAACAGGCGCACGCGATCGCATAGTTATCGAAGGATCTTGGGGTTGGGGCGAAGCGGTGGTGCAAGGGCGCGTGCAGCCCGACCATATCGAAGTAGACAAGGGAGATGGTCGGATCCTGACCAGCGTCATCGCAGACAAGCGGATCATATCGGCGTTCGACTCGGCGGCCGGACAGATTACAGAGCGGCCAATGCCGGCCCGTTTTCGCAACTCGCCGTGTTTGACCCAAGAGATGGTGGACGCGATCAGGGAGGCGACCTGTACCGCAGAACGTCACTTCTGTCGTCCAGTCGATATGGAGTGGGTCGTAGAGCGCGGCTGGCGACCTGGCAACGCTGTCACGATAGTTCAGGTGCGCCCTATCACCGCCCTAGTCGACTCCCCACCTGGGCATGAGGTACCTAAGTGGGATCCACTCAGCTATGCGGGCAAGTACGGCCTCGGTGTCCGCTGACGGCAGCGAAACGTAGCTTTGTGCTGAATTGTCAAAGACACAGCATTGCTCCGATTCCGCCCACCCGGTTCGACGAGCCGCAACGCACGCTCGTTACTCCGTGAGTCTTCCAAGGCAATACTGCGAGTATCGCCAAGAGCAGACGGTCGATGCGTTAATGGAACTCAGAGAGTAAATGCCTACACAGCCGTGTCGTGGGTTGTTGCTCGACTTTGGTAGCGTCATCACTCGCAGTTTCTTCGAGACACGCTCCGCACTCGAGGCATCCCTAGGGATTCCTTTGGGCTCGCTGACCTGGACGGGACCCTTCGGCAATCCGCCGGATTTGCTTTGGCAGCGCATGTTGGCGAACGAGCTGTCGGAGCGAGACTACTGGGATTGCCGGGCGCGTGAGGTCGGGGAACTTATCGGTGAGCATTGGACAATCCAGGAGTTCTGCCGTCGATACAATCTGCTGCCGCTGGCGGGCGTGCTACGCCCCGAGACGCGACTTCTAGTGGCGGATGCGAAGCGCGCTGGAAGGCGAGTTGGAATCTTGACGAACGAACTTGAGTTATTCCACGGGAGAGAGTGGCTGGATACTATAGATTTGCTCAAAGAGATGGACGCTTTGGTTGATGCAACACACACGAAGATTCTTAAGCCGGACCCGCGAGCATACGCGGCCGCAGCGGCCGCACTTCGCTTGAGCGCGCATCACATCGTATTCATCGATGACCAGCTGAAGAATGCGCGCGGGGCGGCTGCGGCGGGTATGCACAGCTTGCACCTTGACATTACCGATCCTACCGGCGCATTGCACGCCGCGCGTGTCTTACTTGATCTTTAGCATCCCGGGACGTCCGACACCGAGCATTCCTGTGAAGCCATTCATCTATAACTCGCTTCCTGGAAGGGTAGTTTTTGGAACTGGAACGCTGAAGACCCTCGCGGCAGAACTTGAAGAGCTCAATTGCCGACGGGCGTTTGTGCTTTGCGGTGCGCAGCAGGCATCTAAGGGCGCGGCGCTGTTGGCGCAGCTTGGCCCACTTGCAGCGGGACTTTTTAGCGAAGCATCAATGCACACTCCGGTGGAGATCACGGACCGAGCTATGTTGCGCGTGCGGGAAACCAAGTCCGACTGTTTAGTAGCACTTGGTGGAGGGTCGACGATCGGGCTTGGAAAGGCGCTTGCGCTACGAACCGACCTGCCCCAAATCGCCGTGCCCACTACTTATGCGGGCTCCGAGGCGACACCTATTTTAGGACAGACGGAACTGGGGCGAAAGACAATTCAGCGCACGCTGAAGGTTCTTCCAGAGGTGATTATCTACGACGTGGCGCTGACGCTTACACTGCCTCCGAAGCAGGCCGTAGCGTCAGGGATGAACGCAATTGCGCACGCCATCGAGGCCCTTTATACAAATGACATAAACCCCATGATCGAGGCCATCGCACAACTTGGCATTGCGGCGTTGGCTCGGGCGCTGCCGAGCATCGTTCAGAACCCACGGAACGAGGCTGCAAGAGCTGATGCGCTATATGGTGCATGGACTTGCGGGGTCTGCCTTGCGACTGGGCGCATGGCACTTCACCACCAGCTCTGTCACATTCTCGGTGGATCGTTCCGCCTACCGCACGCAGAGACACATGCAGTAATGCTTGCGCATGCGGTTGCGTACAACGCCCAGGCGGCGCCCGACGCGATGGTGCAGATTGCACGCGCGCTCGGCGTAGACAACGCAGCGCAAGGACTCTATGACCTCGCGCAGAACATCGGAGCGCCAATGACGCTGGCTGAGATTGGAATGCGGGAAGGCGATCTTTCTCGAGCGGCGGAGCTCGCGGTAGCGACGCCGTACTGGAATCCTAGACCGATAGACAAAGCCGGTGCGCTAGCGCTGCTTAGCGACGCATACTATGGTCGGCGCCCGGCGACGCCAATAGGGGACTGAACGACAGCCGCACATGCCCAGTTAAGCGCGATCCTCTTTCTGCCAACATCACCCTCTCACAGCGAAAAAACAGGGAACGTTTGGTCGCCGATAGCCCCGTCCGCCGCTTCCTCGCCATCAACAGCAGTATTCTGAGTCTTTTCTCTCCAGTTAGGTGCTCTCGACCAAAGTACGCAGAGGGAATGACCGGGGAGACGGTTTTGCGGTCCACAACGTCGCGAGGGCGTCGTTGCGACCCTCGCAGTAGTTTCCCGGCGCGTGGAATCCTCGTTATCCGCTTGTTAAAATAACTCGCCTTCGGGTACGAAGGAGTTATCCGGCAAAAAGCTGCCGGTCATAAGGGCGTAAAGCCGGCGATACATCACAGCGGCACGGTGCGTACGGCTTTGCCCCGTGGGCATGCGCCGGAACTCGATGAGTATTGATCCACTGCATGCTATTCACGATGTAGATTTACTGATACACAGCTTTGAGGACGCCGGCGCGGTAAGGTCACCATTCTGCGGGCTGGTCAGGTCGCACAAAATCCTTGCGGTTCTTGTCCACAAGGGACAGGGACGGATCTAGTTGCGGTTGCCGCGCAGCCGAACTCGTCGAGCAGACGCCAATGAGGAGTTAACGTAGTCCTTCGACTTACAGATCACTGTATCGATGCATGTTCCCTGCAGCAGTTGTGCCCGCGAGGGACGTCTAGCCGGCCTAGTCATCGACAGGCGTGGCACCGTTTTACATGAATTCTCTTCGAGGGCCCTGCTGGACTCTAGCCACGATCACGTGTTTTTCGACAGCCGGCATCGCCTTCGCCCAGCGCGCAGACGAGAACGCCGTGACCGCGGCCCAGGATGCCTTCGGCACGTCGATCGGCTTCCAGAGCGTCGGCCTTTACTCGCCAAACGATGCTCGCGGCTTTAGTCCGCAGCAGGCTGGAAATCTCAGGATCGAGGGTCTGTACTTCGACCAGCAGACCTGGGTGACCGGCGACTGCATGGTTCGCGAGACGACAATGCGCGTCGGGATCGCCGCGCAGTCTTACAGCTTTCCCGCGCCGACCGGCATTGCCGACCTCAGTCTGCGCACACCTGGGGATAAGGCGCTGTCCAGCGCCGTGCTGACCCGGGGACCGTTCAACTCTGCGACCGCCGACGTCGAGACGCAGATTCCGCTGGCTGACCGCGCGCTGGGCGTCGATCTGTGCGCCGGTTACCGAAAGAATTTTGACGTCGACATCTTCCGTGAGTCGCACGCGGCGGTCTTTGGCACAACATTCCGCTGGCGCCCAACGGCGAACACCGAAATCATCCCCTTCTGGTCCTACGTAGTGGGCGGGGCGCGCGAGATCGTACCGGAAATTTACACGGACGGAACCTCCCAGCTGCCATTCTTTCACACGCAAGATCTTGCCGCACAGGGCTGGACAACCTGGGGCTGGCACCAAACGACGTTCGGCGCAGTCGCGAAGAGCGCGCTCGGCGACCAGTGGGCGCTCGCCGCCGGCCTATTCCATTCACTGGAACACGACCCTGTCGGCTACCAACCCTATGCGACCTTGGCGACGGCTCAAACCGCGGATTTTGTGATGGATGTGGCGCCGCCGTTCACCGCCGAATCGACATCCGGCGAATTGCGACTGGCGCGAACGTTTAACAACGGTGCCCATCGGCAACAGCTTGAGTTCGCCATTCGCGGCCGGGCCGTGGAACGGGAGTTTGGCGGCGATGCGATTAGCGACCTCGGCACTATCGCGCTGACTAGCCAGGCTACCTTCGCCCAACCCGCGTTGGCATTTGTGCGGCAGAGCCGTGATTCGACGCGCCAGCTCGATCTCGGCCTGACGTATGAGGAGCGTTGGCAAGGCGTCGGGTCAGTCGCCGTCGGCGTGCTTAATGACCATTACCGCCGCGACGTCCCCGTGTCGCCCGCGACAGTCGACAGTATCCGCACAACGCCGTGGCTGCTGAACCTGCGAATGGAGGTTGACCGTGGGCGCGGCCTTATTTTGTATAGCAGTTTTGTGCAGGGCCTCGAGGACTCGGCGCTGGCGCCCCTGTCAGCGACAAACCGTAACGAGCCGCCGCCGGCGACACGGACCTGGCAGGTCGATGGCGGAATCCGGTGGGCTCCGGCCGAGCGACTACAACTCATCCTAGGAGCATTCGACATTCATAAGCCGTACTTCAACATCGACGCCAACAATATCTACACGATGCTTGGCAGGCTTGAGCATCGCGGCTTGGAGACCTCGCTGTCATTCAGCGACGCTGGCCTCACGGTGCTCTTCGGTGGCGTGCTCCTGCACCCTCGGGTTGAGCGGGACATCGCCGAGCCAGGGGCGACTGGAAACATTCCGATTGGACCCGTGCCGCTGACAATGACAGCCAACGTGGACTATGCACCGCCACAATGGGGGCCGTGGGCGGCGTCGCTGCAGTGGAATCGTCTATCGTCCCGTGTCGCGACGATAGACAACGGCGAATATCTTCGGCCGCTCGCGACCCTCGGCGCGGGCGTTCGCTACCATGCGACGCTGCTGGCCCGGCCGTGGACTCTTCGGCTTGATGCCTTTAACCTGACTAACGCCCGCGGTCTCCACGTTTCGAGCCTCGACTTGCTGCTACCCGAACAGGGCCGGCGTTTCATGTTGACGCTCGCCACCGACCTTTAGGGTGGACTGAGTGGCAGTGGGCCCGCGCGCGCTCGAAGTTGTAAGACGGCACTTGGCGCTCCGCGATGAATACGTCGCGGCCGGCAAAATTAGGCATGCGCATCGCCTCGAAGAAGGAAGCCCAATCAGCGATCCGCTGGCGTTGGAGTGAGAGCCTGAAGGCGCTCAATGTTCGCCGGCGCGGGCCTTACTACGCCCGGCATTCCCTCGGTGACGTGGCAGCTTATGCTGGAAAAGAATCTGCTGTGGTTCGCAAAGCAGCATGGAGACAGCGTCGAGGTAATACGGCGCATGTACGCCGCGTGGCTCGCGGACTCAGGTCAAGCCCGATCCAGCTGATCAGTTCGCCCGCCAGAGCGAAGAAAACGATAAGAGCACTTCTCTCGCCGAGATCTGTCACAGCCGTTCTATGATCCTGGTGGTATTGGGGCCCTCACCAAGATCGGTCCTTCAGTGTGGTGAGGCGACAAACAGCAACACTCGTGCGTAGAATGTCGAAGAACGCGGCCGCCGTGTGGCTCATTGCACGCGTCGCGACGCAGGCTCGGATCCGAACCTCGCGCGTCCGCGTGAATCACAACCTCGCTGCGCGCCGCGGAGCCGGAGCAGAAAATACGAAATGAGTCGCGACACGGACAGCCGGACTGACATCGTCGTCGATGGCCAACCGCCTCGACGGCGGCGCCTTCTTGTCTTCGTGCTTGCGGGTCTGGCCGTTGCGCTATTCGGCGGCGGCGCGACGCTGTCGTATTACGTTGACGCACTGTGGTTCGAGTCGCTCGGATACACGTCCGTGTTCTGGACCCGGCTCAACCTTGAGGCCGCGACTTTCGGAGCGTTTGCCCTCATCACGTTCATCGCGCTCTATGGAGTGTTCTTGGCGCTGAAGCCCGCTCAGCTCGATGAGTTGATCGGCGGCACGATTTTCATCAATCGACGACGGGTGAAACTGCCGATTGAACCCGTCCTCAATCTGACCGCGCTCGGCCTGGCCCTCGCAATCAGCGCCGCGATTGGCGCCAACATGATGGCTCGCTGGACGACACTGGCCCTTTATTGGTACGCGCCGCGTGACGCAATATTGCTCGACCCCATTTTCGGGCGACCCCTGAGCTTCTACCTGTTTACGCTGCCGGCCTTGCAGCTCATAGCCGGCTGGTTGCTGACGCTGGCCGTGATCGCCTGCGCTATCGCCGCCCTGTTCGTCGCTGTCACCGGCAGCGCGCGTGTCTTGAGCGGGCGCCGCTTTGTCGCGGTCGAGACGAGACCGTGGCGCGGGTTGTCGATTGGTTTCGCTGCGGTGCTCCTGACACTCGCCGCGCGCTTGTACTTGGGACGCTTCGAGCGGCTGTTCCAGGATGGCACCATCTTCGCCGGTGTTACATACACCGACGCTCACGTCACCCTGACCGGCGTGCTGGTAGTCTGCGTTGCGCTAATCGCAGGCGCGGCCATGGCGGGGATCTGCGCAATCTCGACACTCCACCGGCGATGGCTTGTTGCGTCCGTCGTTCCGGCCATCGTTTCCTACGTCATCGTTGCAGTCGCGAGCTGGTACGTGAGCAGTTTCATCGTCAAACCAAACCAGCTGGTCCGAGAGCGGCCCTTCATCGCCCACAACATCGAGATGACGCGCCGGGCGTACGCGCTCGACCGTATCGAACCGCACCCGTTTCCCGCCGACTCGGGAATTGAGGCGGTTGACCCAGCGAACAACCAGACGACGCTCGAAAACATTCGGCTGTGGGATTGGCGCGCGTTGCAGGACACGCTGCGCCAGATTCAGGCGATTCGCACCTACTACGACTTTCCCGATATCGACATCGATCGATATCAGGTCGGCGGCTCCGTCCGCCAAATGATGCTCGCGACGCGCGAACTCAATGTAGACAAGTTGCCGGCAAGCAGTCGCAACTGGATCAACGAGAAGCTGATTTACACCCACGGGTATGGCGTCACTATGAACCCGGTGAATGGCTTCACGTCGGAAGGATTGCCGACACTCGTCCTGAGCAATATGCCGATACAGAGCACAATCGAAGGTCTTACAATAACGCGGCCGGAGATCTATTTCGGCGAGCTCACGAACACTGACGTCTACGTCAAGACTCGCCAGAAAGAATTTAATTACCCGCAGGGTGATTCCAACAACCTCACGTCGTACGAAGGCAATGGTGGCATCCCCTTAGGTGGATTCCTCCGCCGAACGCTGATCGCGCTCGATCGTGGCGATATTGCGAAACTGCCGTTCAGCGACGATGTGAGTTCGGAAAGTCGATTGTTGATGCGCCGCAACTTGCAAGAACGCGTTCAAGAACTCGCTCCCTTTCTCACCCTCGACCCCGACCCGTACGTCGTCGTCGGCGAGGACGGGAGAATTTACTGGTTTATGGACGCCTATACTACGTCCGATTCCTACCCATACGCGCGACGTTACCGGCTCGGCGATGAGCCAATCAACTACATTCGCAACAGCGTGAAGATTGTCATTGACGCTTACACTGGCGCAACGACGTTCTATGTGTTCGACGCAAATGATCCCATCATCGCCGCGTATCAGGCCATCTTTCCCGCCCTGTTCACGGACGCGTCTGCAATGCCACCTGCCTTGCGCAAACATGTGCGCTACCCCGAGCTGCTACTGACCGTGCAGGCGGCCGTCTACGGCCTTTATCATATGACCAATCCCGACGTGTTCTATAACCGCGAGGATCTGTGGAGCGTTGCTACGGAGATTGGTTTGACCGATCAGCGCCAACAAGTCATGGAGCCGAACTTTGTACTAATGACGCTGCCGGGCGAACGCACGACCGAATTCATCGAAATCCTCCCGTTCACGCCCGCCAATCGCAACAACCTGATAGGGTGGATTGCGGGTCGAAGTGACGGTGAACACTATGGCCAAGCCGTGGTCTACGATTTTCCAAAGACGAAGCTGGTCGACGGGCCCTTACAGATCGAGGCGCGCATCGACCAGAACGCGCAGTTGTCAGGACAGTTGACGTTGTGGAATCAGCAAGGTTCGCACGTCCGCCGCGGCAGTCTGATCGTCATACCGATCGGCCGCGCTCTGCTTTACGCGGAGCCCATCTACCTGCAAGCGGAGCGCAGTCCCATGCCCGAGTTGCGCTTGGTCGTGCTCGCGGTGCAAGATCGCCTCGCTTACGGGCCGACGTTCGAATCGGCGATGGCTGCTCTGTTCGGGGGAGCCGCGTCTACGCTGAGCGCGCAGACCTCGCCGGCCGCGCCCGGACTGCGTCCGACGAGCGCCGCAACCGAGATGCGCGCAGCGACGGAAGACGTGAACGCCCTGATCGCCGACGCAGCACGCGATTTGTCCGACTATCAGCAACTCACCGCCGCCGGAAGGCTCGGTGATGCGGGACAAAAGTTGGAGTCCTTGAAGCACAAGCTCGAAGAGCTGCAGAGGCGTCGGCAGTGATGGCGAGCCGGCACCCAAATTATCCGATGTCAATCTCCGAAAGACTGCGCGGTCAGGGGCAGCCGGATTGGAATTTGGGAATTCGGCGCCGACACTGGCCGGTGCCGCCCGAGTCCTGAATACCGCTCTTTGACCCGGTCCGTCGTGAATGGCGGCTTTCGGCAAGCGAATCCCGGTACGACGCTTCTTTATTCGGGCAGGCTCATCTCACGACCGCAACAGCTGGCCGGGAGTAGTCGCGTTCTTGGCAAGAGCTGCGCATCGCTCAAGCACCCTTGCTTAAGGATTAGCGGACGAATGTACTCGCTCAATGAGCGCGAGTTCCGAGTTCTCCTGCGCGCGGTCGAAGAGAATTTCGGAGCCGTCGGGTGAAATATCGAAGTCACCGATGACGAACTCCGCCGGCAGCTTGGCGAGCATGTGCTCGGCACCGGTCCGTAGATCGATGAGCCAAAAGTCCTTATGGTCGAAGTCGCCGCGCAGGACCACCAGCGATTGTCCGTCTGGCGAGAACGCCACGCGTCGTGCACCGCGCGTCAGGATCAGGGTCGGCAGCGGATAGGGTCGGCCGTCCCGGGCGGCGGCTCGCAGCGGGAAGGTTGTACCGATGTCGGCACCCGAGTACACCAGGAAGCGGCCGTCGGGGGACCAGACGGGATCCACGGAATACTCGGCAACGAGGGGTTGGAGTGGCGCACCGTTGAGGAAGATGCTGGTCAGATGCGGCTCCTCGTCGCGAACCACGGCGGTGAGGATCGATTGTCCGTCGGGTGCCCACGCGGGATTGCCCTGCAACGCGAGCGAATCGGCGATGATTCTCGAGTGGGAGCCATCCCGGTCGATGACGTAAAGCAGCGTCCTGTCGTTGTCTCTGGTGATGAAGGCAATGTGGCGTCCGTCCGGTGAGATGGCCGGAACGCCGGCGATCAGCGAGTGCGTGCTGCTCCAGATCTCGCGGGTAGCTCCCTGCCTCAGGGTCCAGATCCCCTGTTTGCCGCCCTGCCAGGCGACGTACAGCACATAGTCGGAACCCAGCCGCGGGTCAGCGCCATCCGCGGAGAAGAGCGCTGGAGTCGGCGCGGTCGCAGGGGCGCCGTCCTTCGCGCGGAGCGTCAGGCGCCAGAGGCTGCTGCCCGGATAGACGACGGTCGCGACCAGACGCTTACCGTCCGCGCTTGCCCCAAGCGAGGTGTATGTCTCGAGTCCGAAGCTGATGCGATCAGGGACACGCCGCTCGGTGTCGAGTGTGTACAGCCAGGGCCCCGAGCCGTCGCCCGAGGTGGCCAGATAGACCATGGTACGTTGGTCCAGCAGGGTCGGGTAGGCCACGTGTGAGTTGTGAGTCGTGAGACGCTCGAGCCCGGCGCCGGAGGGTCGAACACGCCAGATATCCCAGATACCATCGGTGGGTATTCCGCGGACGAAATAGATGAAGGCATCGTCGGGCGACCACACCGGGAAGTGACAGTGCACGCCCGCGGGCGCTACAAAGATGAGGCGGTCGGGGCTGCCCAGCTCGCGCACGAAGATGGGATCGCCCGGAGCGGTCGTATGGAATACCAGCTTCCTGCCATTATGCGACCAGTCGTACTCGGCGACTTCCGGTAGATACGTCCGCAGCGGCCCCCCGCGAATCGGCACGGCCAGAATGTTTACATCTTCCGGTCGTGAACCGTCCGAGCTGCGTGTCCAGATCGAAACGAGCGACGAGTCGGGGGAGAAATCCAGCGTACGGATCTCCTGGGGGGAGGAGAACTCACGCTGTTCGCTGCGTGTCAGGTTGCGGTAGGTGCCACTGCCAACCTCGCTCACCCAGACGTCGTTTCTGCCCTCGCGGTTCGCCAGGAACGCCACGAACTTCCCATCGCGGGAGATGGCCGCCGCTCGGCCCACACCCTCGAAGCCCGCGAGGCGGCTGAACCTGGCATTGGCTAGCGGATTACCCGCGGACTCGGCCGTTCTCGTGGCCCACCATGTCAGCGTCGCGGCTATCGCCAGCAATAAGACACCGAGTGACAGCCAAGTTCGCTCTGTCACACGTCCTCGGGATGCGCGAACACCGAGGGTCTCGCCCGATTCATCCGTGACGGGTGACGCTGCAACAGCGTTGACGGGCGCCGCATCGGATGAGGCCTTGAAAGACTCGGCGCCTGGCGGCCGCGAGGCTCTCTGCGATGGCGCCACGCCCGGCGCGCTAAGCAGCGCGACGATATGTGCCGTGAACGCGGGCGGCGTGTTGCCGTCGAGCAGGCGCGTCCACTGCACCCGATGGAACGACTCCGGAACGTCTGTGACGGCTTCCTTAGTCGCGTCCAGGCACACCGGCACGATGAATGCGCGGTCGCGGGCCATCATGTGGGTGCGCTGATCCGCAAGATCCCACTCGAAGCGGAAGTAGCCCTCGTGCCGCGACGCTGTGTTCGCCGAGATGACCGGCATAAAGAGCGTGCAGTCGCGGATCTCGCGCCGGATCCTCTGATCCCACAGGTCCCCGCCACGCAGCTCGCTCTGGTCGAACCACACTTCAACTCCGGCCTGGCGCAGCGTGCTACAGATGCGGGCCGCTGCTGCGGCATCCTGCGAGGCGTAGCTGATGAATACGGCGGGCGTGCGGATTCGCGCCTTATCCTCGCCCCCGCCCTCGACCATCTACGGTGCCCCCACACTATTTGAGGGACATCGTCGCGGATGCACAGCGGGTTGGCAACCAGACTGGGAATGACCGCTTCGGGGCAGCGATTTCACCTAACTGGAGGATCGCTTCGGGCGGCCGAACGGGGAAATTAAAGTCCGTCAGTGCGCCGGGAGATCGCGAGCGGCTACTGCCCATCGCGCGGCACGGTCGCGTCCCACAGCTTGCTTCGGATTATTTTCCCGTTTTCGCGCAGCTCACGCTGGTACTGCACGTAGAAGTTCTGCCGGTCGCTGTGCGCATCCAATATGCCTCGCCACAGGAGGTCGCGACCCGCGAGCTTGACGGCCATCTCCGCTTCACCATGAACTGAACTCACCTCTGGATGCAGAGGTCGTCCGCCCGATATTGCATGAGTTCGCGAGTGTCTTCGACTCCCCACGGGAAGCTGTCGGTGACCCCGCCGGGCCATTCGACGGCGCTCTGATGGTGCACCGGATATAGCTAAGGCGCGGATCGTGGGGGAAATTGGCAATCGCGACAACCACGTCGTTTAAGTCCAGGTGGCCCCGATCCCGGCTGGCGCACGGCTGCACGAAACCCAGCGTGAGTTCACGATTGCACCACCATTTCCCCTACCGCCATCACTTCTCGATTATCTTCTCTTACCTCGAGCAACTCATCGAACAGGGCACGGTAATGCACAACCGCTGTGCGCAACTCTTCCGTGTCAGCTTCACCGCGCTCGGCGCGTATCGCGACGGCCTGCGCCGCCCGGTAGGTGTCCACAACGGAAGGATGATCGACTGAGATGTCAGCCGCACGACGCTCGAAATCACCCATGGGGTAACCACGCTTTAGCATCAGCTCGCGAACTACCTGGTCCGCCTCAACGACTACCCCCTTTGGGTTATCGACGAAGCGGCCCTGCAACGCGTTCCAAGCCTGACTAAACTTGGCGGCGTCAGAGGGCGTTAAAGGGGCGATATTGCGGCGCTCGATGCGTTTTTCGCGCGCCTTGAGTTCGGATTCGGCCTTTGTTCGGCCTCCCAGTTTTTCGACAGCTCGACCGTATTCCGGACCGAAGCGTTGCTGGAGCCTACGGGATTGCTTTTGCATTCGGAAGAAATTCCAAGTCACAAACCCGAGCAACGTAAGTACCGCAACGCCGACAAGAGCGGCCCATTGTGGATATAGCATGTGCATATGTATCTCCTATTCAGAATGGTGCGGTAGTAGGTCATCGGAAGTTGCGTTAAATACAGCGCAGTGAGCGGAGTTCTGCCCGCTACGACTCGCGCGAGACTATGGCGAGATCGAATGAGCCGTCTGCTGGCTGGCGCACAGAGGCGCCGAGCGCGATAAGTCAGAGAACAGATGGACCTCGAAACCAATGCAACGGCGTGCGGCAGGTTACGATCGAACTCCTTACCTCCCACCTCACACCCGAAAAGAGTAATTTGCTATCAACAGCGCGTTGAGCGGCACTCATGCCTCGTTCAGCCGAATGCTGGGGACTTCGCGCAGCCCACGGGGGTTGCCTTTCTCACGCCAACTCGGCCTACGGGACTGCCTGAATGTACGGCACCGCACTGTGAAGGGCATTTAGGTGCGTACCATGGTCCAGTGCCACACCTCCCAGCGTCAAACAAGCAATCCCCTAACGCGCAAGCGTCGGCTTCCGCCCAGGAATTTGTCCCGAACGAAGTTGTGGGATGGAGCGCATACGACATCTGGCACAGTCGCATTCGCCTGCCGCCCGGGGCGTCATTTCTGCTAACGACAACTTCCAACGAGATAGGCAAATGAATAAATTCCATCGGATAGCTGTATGGGGTGCGCTCACTACCCTCGTGAGCCTATCGGGTTGCTATGTCGCCCGCGATCATGGGCCTAACGGTCAGGGAACTTATAGATACGAGAACGGCGACAGAATCGATCGCGATGGGAATCGCGAGGCACACTGGTGTGACAATCACCACGACGACGAGGGTTGTCGTCGTTAGAACGGCCGGCTACCAGCTTGTTAAAGCGATAGCCACAAGCTCATCAAAGCAGCACCGAGAAAGCATGGCGCGCGCTCATTCTAGGCGCTAGGGACTCGAAAGTGCCGTGCTCGATCAACAAGATTGAGCATCTGGGTTGCCGCATGGATCGTCAAAGGATGCTGTGCGGAACTCCGCCTCGGAGAAATGTAGCTTGCCATTTCTCGAATACGCTCGAGCTGCTGATCAGACGCTTCGGCCAGCATCGTGATCACTAGGTTCTCCAGTGCGATGACGCGGACCCGCAACTGGACCACCTCAACGTTTGTCATGTCGGGAATGGCGAGTGGTACGTCCGGGCGCCGAGGCGCTGCGCCGCCCTCGTCGTCCCATCTAGAGAGTGCCGCTTGGCGCTGTTCTGAAGGAGGTATGAGATCTGGTTTTTTGTCAGTCATTGGAGGCTTTCCGTTCCTATTGGAGTTCGATCGAGTGAGACTTCATGAGTTCATCGAGTTCCAGCATGCCCAATGCGAGCGCTGCTTCTCAGCTAACTTGAGTGCGACTACCTGCTCTACGATCTGAAGCACGTACATAGTGCCAAAGTGAAAGGCAAACTGCGCTTGGGCGCCCTCAGCTCCACCAACGGTGGGCAGCACCGTCTCGGCAAAGTTTAATGGGGTATTTTCGGGCATTTTGCGAAGGCTAGCAGCCACCCCCGGAATACCGACCTGGCGCGTGGACTAAGTGGCTATGCAGCGCGAACCCGTCTCTGCTTGAAGCTCAAAGTATCAGTGAAAACAACAGGGTAATTTCAATCCTTCAGCGTTTGCGCTTCCGATTAGGCACGTCAAGCCGCTGGACCCTGGGTATTTACGTCCATTCATGCGCAGCAGTGCTCGCCACGGAACAGGGAACCATCAGGGAGTTAACTTGACAGGTGCTCGGCCGATCAGGCCCATTCATTTGGGGAAATTTCAACCGCGTTCGCCGCGAATTCTTACGAGCTGGAGGCATAATCCCAATCTTTGGGGGGGTATGCGGCGCCGACTTACCTCGAACGTCGACTGAGCTGTTACTGAGAGAAGGCGTAAAGGCAAATTCATGCGTAAAGCACTGGTCGCGCTCGTAGTGTTAGGAATCGTCGGCCTCGTGGGCTTCACCTGGCTCACATTGCGCTGGTCCTATTCCCAGGGCGAACGTGCGGGTTACGTCCAGAAGCTCTCCAAGAAAGGCTGGTTCTGCAAGACGTGGGAAGGTGAAATGGCGATAGTTACGATGCCGGGTACCGTGTCCGAAAAGTTCTATTTCACCGTCCCGAATGATTCAGTGGCCGCCACCCTCAACGCCAGCGTTGGAAAACGCATGGCGCTCCATTACGAGCAACACAAATGGATCCCAAGTTCCTGCTTTGGCGATACTGAGTATTTCGTAACGAGCGCACGTGTGATGGAGTGATCTGGCGCCTTCGTGCCTTCGTCACGTGCTGAGGTGGAGTTGAACCGCAACAATTGGCGGTCGGCAATCGCGACTGTAAGTATCGGTTGGGAACATTGCTCAGCGGGGGCATGCTGCGCCGAGCGGCTTTAAGAAGCTTCCCAATATTGCCGTACACGTCGCGCTCTCGCCGGTGCATCTGGGGGAGTAATCCCAGTTGCGCATACGAAACCGGAGTTACGTCAAAGCAGGTCGTCTCCCACTGAAATCCTTTGCCCCACGTGATACCACCTAGTCGGATATCGGGTAAGGCGCCCGCTTCGAGGAGCAGCTCTAAGACCGGTTCCGAGCGGTTGTCATTTGAGTTCACCGTGTGAAACAGCGCGGTGGGCCCTTCATGCCGAAATCATCCACCGCCCGCGCAAGCATCGACGCCTGCCCCTTTTCAAGGAGCGCGCGCGCAACTTTTACATGTCCATACTCCGCGGCCACATGGAGAAGTGATGCACCGACCAGGGGAGTGAAGGCAGAAATCATGGAGGTTCGGTGCTGAAGGAGCGACGGCTCTACTCGAAGGGCGCGGCCCCCAAAGCCATATCATCATTGAGAAGCACGGGCATCAATTTCGGATCATCAAGTATCGCTCCGCGTTCCAGCAGCAGATGAAGGCATTCAGGAAATCTATCGGATCTTGTATACATCTCGATAAGAAAGTTGATCGGAGTCTTGCCTTGGATAGGATTTCCGACATCCAGGTCTGAGGCCAGGGCGCGGCGAATACCATTGACTGAGTGCAGCTCAATCCACGCAAACCGCCGCTTCCTGACCCGTTCTTGCCGTTCGCCGGCGACGGCTTTCGGCAAGCTCATTGGGCGAGGCACAGACCTTGTCGGAGGGCTATGCGCTCATTCTCGTGTGGGCGTCCGGCATTCGCACTCGACGGTGCGGAGCCTATCGACGCCTATCGGGGCGTGAAGGGCCGTCGCAAACCAACCAGAACCAGTACATAAAGGCTACAATCTCAGTGTTTCCATTCCGCACAGGTGCTCGCTGCCTGTGGCGCACGTCGCAACAGGGAGAAAATATATGCTTCGCACGTTCATGATCGTCGTGACATCAGCCGCAGTCCTTGCGCTTTCACCAACTGTTTTCGCACAGCAGGCCAATACGAGCGGTACCGCCGATGAAGCAAAGGCCATGCTCGTGAAGGCAATTGCCGCCGTGAAGGCAGACAAGGCCAAAGCGCTTGACATGTTCAACAACGGAAAAGGCGGATTCTTGGACCGGGATCTCTATGTGTTTTGCGCCAATGTCAGCGACGGCAAGTTCGTTGCCATTTACAATCCGAATGCCAAGAATTTGCTTGGGACGGACATCAGGACCATCAAAGACGCCAACGGCAAAATGTCTGGCGCGGAACAATTTGCCGCGGCGAAGAAGCCGGAAGGCCAATTCACTCAGGTCAGCTATATGTTCCCGAAGCCGGGTGCGGACGCGACAGCGGTTCCGAAAGTGAGCTTCACAAGCAGAGCTGGCGATCTGGTGTGCGGCGTCGGCTATTACAAGTAGGCTGTTCCGGCGCCATCGATCTTGTGGGGCACCGGAGTACTCTAGGGCGGCGGATCAATGAAGATCGCTTCCTGACCCGTGGTTGACATTCGCGAACGGCAGCTCCTGGGAGAGTAATTTGAGCCGATTGCTGGGCACGGTCTGAGTACCTCATTGGATCAATCCGAAGACCGGATTACCTGCGATTAGCTGCTGACTGAGTGGCGGTGGATCCAGTCTAGAGCGAACCCGTCTCCCCCTACCAATCCCATTAACAGGGGAAAAAACAGTGAAATTTCAGCCCATAAGGCAATTCTGGTGGGTTGCTCTCCGTGTTTGCCTCGAGGTTTACTGCAGTTTTCAAAAACATAGTAGCGCCCGATCAGGGCCTGAGCAGGGAATTATCAGCGAATCGGATTCCCGATCGCAGGGTGCTATTAGGGCATAGAACCAAGTTTCAGTGAAATTCCTGGAGCACGACTAAGACCACAAAACTTCCCGCAATTGGTGTCGACCTCGAAAGAGGATTCTTCCCAGTCGCCGACGGATCCGTCCACAGCTCGGCGGTCGGCAGGTACAGACGGTGCGTGACAGCATCGAGCGCGATGGTGCGCGCACCGTGCTGCGTGCGGAGCGTCTGTTGCACCGCGTACCGATCCGGATCGATCTCATGTACCACTGTGATAGTGCCATCGCCGTTGGCACTGAAAACGTTTTGCGACTCGGGATCGAATTCGTCGCCGTCAACGCCCTTGCCAATGGGAACGCTCGCCACAGACTGGCCGGAATCCAGATTAGTTACGGCCAGTATCTGATTGGCGCACGTTGAGAAACCCCGGTGATGCACGGCATCCAGCGCTAGTCCGCTCGGCTCCTCGCAATTCGGCATTTGCCAGCGCACTTTGAGCACTGCGGCCCTGGCATCGATCTCGGCCAATTCAGCGGTGTCCGTAATGTTTGCGAAAACGTTTCCACGACCATCGGCACGCGCGAAGTCGGGTTTGCCGCCCAGCGGAATCGTCGCCACGACCTTGTTGGTCTTCGCATCTAGCACGGTCGCACTCTTGCCGCGACCATTGAACGCGAACACGCGCTGCGTGCTCGGCTCATAAAGGATCGCATCCGGCCCGTCGCCGACGGCCACGCTTGCCAGCACAGCGCGGGTTTCGAGGTCGAAGACCTTTACAATATTTGTCTTCCCGCAGCTGATGAAGCCGCGCTTTAGGTCTGGTGCCAGTGCAATGCCATGCACCCCCACGGTATCGGGAATCGCACCAACGGTTTTGCCGCTGGCTGTGTCGACGACGGTTACTTGCGTGCCTCGCGACAGATAGAGCAGATGTGTGCGCGGATCGACGCTCGGATAATCCCAGCCGCCATCACCGCCGATGGAAAAGCGTTCCGCCACGTGGTAAGGGACGTCAGCGGCCTGGACGCCAAAACTCAGACCAAACACTGCGAGCACAGGGAAGTGATGCGAGACATTCATACGAGATCCTTGGCGAAAGCTTCAGATAATTCTCAATCCTGAAATGCTGAGACGTATGGCACACCAAGGACCATGTGACCAGTTTCTTGTCTCATGGGGTTGTGCCTACGCGCACGATATCGTGGAAGTTGGGCCAACGCGCCTGGATATCCTGCGTGATCTGACAAAAGGAGCGTGCGATCGCAATGACCTCTCTGTCCGCGCCTGATGGTCCGGTAAACTGCACTCCAACAGGCATGCCTTCCGCGTCAAAGCCTGCACGCACGGCGCAAGCCGGCAAGCCGGTGAGGTTCTGGGGTGCCGTGTAACCCAGCACCATCGGCCGCGGATCCACGGCTTCGCCAGCACCCGCCGCGAGTACGTCCGAGATTGCGGCGGGCGCGACCGCAGCGCAAAGTGAGAGAATCACGCGCACGCCGTGTAACGCCGAGATGAAGGCCTCCCTATAGGCAATTCGGTCGGTCACAGCATTAAGGTAGGCGTCGAAGGTGATCTTGGCGGCACGCTCCATACGCATACGAACGTCGCCACCGTACTCGTCAGCTCGAGAGGGATAGAGGCCTACTCGGCGGTGGACATGGAGGGCTTCCGCAAGCTGTGTCGCGGCGAAAATGCCAACCGCATCTGGCAAGCGTAATGGGTCCAGATCTACGATAGTTGCGCCAGCGTCGCCTAGTATTCGGCATGCCTCTCTCCAAACGGCATGGCTCGCGGCGCATGGCGCGGGCTGGTGCAGGCTCTCCGCAATCCCGACACGAGTTCCGATGAGAGGACGAAGCGACAAGTCATCAGTCGTGTGATCGATGTCGCGTTCAGAGAACCCTCCGATGACACTCAGGAGAAGCTGCAGGTCTGCAGGATCGCGCGCGAGTGGCCCTACATGATCCAAGCTGGGTGCAAGGGGAAAAACGCCTTGGAGATTCACACGTCCGTAGGTAGGTTTTAGTCCGACGATGCCGCAGAAGGCGGCCGGAAGCCTGATCGAGCCTCCCGTGTCCGTGCCGATGGCGACTGGAACCAGATGCGCGGCGACTGCGGCCGCGCTACCACCACTTGACCCTCCGGGAATGCGGGTACAGTCCCAGGGATTTCGGGTTGGGCCGTAGTGCGGGTTTGCCGTCGTGAACCCCCACGCGAACTCGTGCGTGGCACTCTTTCCCACAATAATCGCTCCGCTGGCCTTCAGCTTCTTTACGACTTGCGCGTCGTGACTCGGCACGTGGTCCGCAAACATCGACGATCCGTACGTCGTTCGTAATCCAGCGGTATCGATCAGGTCCTTCACTGCGATCGGCACGCCTAGCAACGGTCGGGGGTCGCCGCGCATGAGCGCTTGCTCGCATTCGCGAGCAGTACGCTCTGCCTCATCCGGCGCGAGCGTGGTGAATGCGTTGAGGACGGGATTGAGCGCGCTGATTCGCGTGTTCACCTCGCGAATGACGTCGACTGGCGAAAATGCGTGCCGTCGATATCCGCGCATCAATTCGGTCGCCGACAGCGTGAGAAGTGTCATGCGGCGACGATATCGACGATCGACATCGTCACTGTTGCGCATGTGACGCGTTCGCTCACCTAATCCTCGACGCCGCGAGGCGCGAGAGCGGCGATCGCGCTAACGAGACGACCCGCCCTTCGGTTTTGGGATTTCGCGCGATCATTCCTGCGAACCGCGCTTCTCACGACGTGTCCGCCGAGAAAGCGCCAAGGCTCGCCCGGAAAGTCTCGCCGCGGATCGCCAATCAACGGCAATGACGCCCACTCGTCGCGCGTCTGCAATGCCAAGCTTGCCAAGACGCGGCCCCCGATCCTGCTCGGCCCGAGCCCATTGCCGCTCCAGCCGATGCCATAAAGGATGTGCTGATGACCTGGGAATGATCCGAGCAACGGAAGGCCGTCACAAGAACGGTCCACGGGTCCCGACCAGTGACAATCGATGACCAGATCTGCAATGTGGGGGTACAGCACGCGGAGATTTGCGAGAACAATTGCAGCGCGGCGCGGACTCCGCAACAGCCGCTCGCTGACCCATCCACCATATGCGGACGCAAGACCCCCTTTGCCCGCGAGCAGACGGCCATCCAGCGTAGTACGCACGTAGTCCACCATTGTCTGCGAGCCGTTTACACCGGCACCGTCACGCCAACCGATCTGCTCCAGCAGCTCTGGCATTGGTTGGCTGGCGATCATGTCGCTCGACACTACAATGATCGAGCGCGCAAGCTCCCGAATCGACGCCGACCATGCGTTTGTCGCGAGTACTACTTTATCCGCGATAACGCTGCCCTGTGCGGTATCGAGCTGAACCGGGCGCCCGCGAGTAAACCGACGTACTCCGCTCTGTTCGTAGATGGCAACGCCACGGCGAATTGCCGCTTCGCGCATGCCCCGTGCGAGGCGGCCAGGGTGCAAAAGCGCGGCTGTGCGATCGAGCACGCCGGAGACGAACAGGCGCGTCCCTGACAAGGCTGCAACTTTATCTCTATCCAAGTATTCGAAATCACCGACACCCAACTCGCGGCACCGCTCGACTGCGGGAATCCACGCGCCCGAGTAGTAGTTCGATTCAGCTCCCCACACCCAACCGCAACGCTTCAGCTCCACTTGGAGTCCCTCTTCCTCGCAGAACGTGGCCACATCATCAATGGCGCGATCGGATCGTTGGATCAGATCGCGCGCTACCTCGGGCCCCCAGCGTCTGGTGAGCGACACGGCCTTTGGCCACCAGGAGAGAACGTACCCGCCGTTCCGTCCTGATGCACCGCTCCCACAGATGTCCTGCTCCAGGACGACAACGTCGATCCCTGGTTCACGCTCTTTGAGTTCAATAGCAGTCCAGAGACCCACATAACCGCCGCCGACGATAGCAACGTCCGCGTGCCGTTGGCGCGATAACGGGGGGCAGCGGGTACTCACCCCTTCGAGCGCTTGCCGAAGCCAAAGAGACATTGGTCTCCGAGTCGTGCTGTCAGCCAAGTCACTCACGACACCCACTGGCTCGGCTGTCAATTGACAAAGGCATGTGCTCGAATTGGCGTCACGTCTTAGCTACATGCTCATTGCGCAATCTGGCCGTGGCTGCGAGATCGATTTTGCCGTCGGCATCGACGACGACGCCATAGGCTTCGGCAGCGCGTGTAGCGCTGATCCACCCTTCCGCAACGTCTCTCGATACCCTGGCAAGCTCCCGTTCGAACGGCGGACCATAACCGCCTCCGCCGCAGGAATAGGCCACTACGGTTTCACCTGGTTCGAGAACCACATGATCAAAGGCTCCAAGTGGAGTGAGGTTTCCGTTTTGTTCGCGCCGAAACTGCTTAGCTCTAGCACCCGCTCCTCCGCCGCGAGCACCCAACGCGGGATACGTGTTGCCGTCGCTCGACCAGATCCCCTCCATTGCGCGATCTACCGGTCCCCATTCAACCTGACCGGCAGGAGCTCCGCGTCTCCGGCCCGCGCCTTCGGAATCAGGAACGATTCTGTCCACCCAGATCCGAATCGGGTACATGAGCTCATCAATCTCAGTGCTGTCTCGCATCACCTGACCGCCATTGCCCACGTGCGCAATGGTCAGCCAGGCATCAGACCATGGTGTTCCGGCACCGCAGGTTTGCCCCAGTGTCAGCATATTTACGTACGGTGCATCGCCGCGGCGAGAGTCGATCCCCGATATAAAGGCCGTTGTTGCCGGGATCCCCAGACCGCACTCGGCCATGCCGATACCATCGCCGAGATTAGCCAGCGCTCGCTGTACGGCATTAGTCACTCGGTCAGCTACGCCGGTCGTAGCTGTCGAGCAGCTCGCCGGATGTCGTGGAATTCCCGCAACGCAGTTCTCGCGGAGCCACACGCAGATTCGCCGAAAGCTGCCAGCGTTTGCAGGGATCCCAGGCCCAAGACCGTTGAAGATTCCTACCATAGCGGCCGTCGCGGCGGTTGCCTCCGTGAGATTGATGCCGCAATGAACACAGTCGGGATTGTCCCGAAGGTCAACAGTAAGCATTGCACCGTCTGGATCTGCCTCGATCTTCACGAGAATTGGCACTCCGTGCTCCGCTCCCCGCATTGGGTCGTGCGAATTCGCAGCCGTGACCGTGCCCTTTGGCAATCGCGCGATGGCAGCGCGCATGCGCTGCTCGCTGTAGTCAAACCATTTCTCAGTGTGTCGCGCGAGGCAGTCCCATCCGAGCTCCTCTCCCAAGGCAAGAATTTCCCGCTCACCCACTCTGGCCGCTCCCACGAGGGCAAGATGATCTCCGTACCACTGCTTCGGAACGCGGATGCGCATCATGCACATTCGCATGATGTCTGCGCAGTCCTGATAATCGCGTTGGACCTGCACAGAGGGGAAGATCAATGCCCCTTCCTGGTAAACGTCAATCGCGGTCGCATACAGAGTAGAGGGCACAGAGTTCCCACAGTCGGCGACGTGTGCCTTCACCACGACTGTGAATCGATGCACATCGGCGGAGTCAATTACTGGAACCAAGAGTGTGTGGTCACCAGCGTGCGAATTCCCGTGGTAAGGAGAATTATTCAGAAATGCATCGCCCCTACGAAGTGGTAAATTCAATTCCCGCATTACCCGCGACATAAGATCCGGGCCGACCATGACGTGAATCGGTAGGCTCTCAGCAGTCACCAGCAATTCATCTTTCGCCGTCACAATGCAGCAGGAGAAGTCGCGCCCTGCGTTGATCACTCCGGATCGTGCGGTACGGAACAGAGTATTGGTCATCTTGCGCACAATCGCCTCCAAGCGAGCGTGCATTACGGCGAGCTGGCCTCCGTCCTGGACCTTCCGCGTTTCATTTTCGAGCATGCCTCAATCCCATCGCTTCAGTGAGATCGTCCTCGTGCTTCCCCAGAGCCCGGGCGCAGCGCGGCGTCGTCGATAGTGACCAGCAAGCCGCCGCCAGCCAGCGCTTCGGCGGCGGACATGGGCTCAATCACGACTGTCGTATAACCGGATTCGATGATGGCGGGCCCGGGCAGCCGTTCACCAACCCGTAAGCCCTGTATGTTCCTGACCGGCGTCCGATGGCGCTGGCCGGTACCAAAGCCAACCATGCGTTGCTTGATTGGCCGGTTGGGTGATCTTGAAGTCTCCGCCGCTTGTGGAGGGCAGTCCGAATGCAGGCGACAGCTCACGCGTGCATTCCAGTTGAGCATTTCGATCCCTGCACCGTGGTCCGCGACTGCAAAGACCGATTCGTGCTCCCGGTGAAATTTCTGCACCAGAAGCTCGACATCTGCAGCGTCCCGGAATCGCTCCACAGGCAGCTCAATCTCGAGTTCCCAGACCTGCCGCTCATACCGGGCCTCCACGCTGCAGACAACGCTTGTCGAGCTTGCACCGGCGCCGGGACCGGCGGCGAATTTCACGCACTGCTCTCGTAAGGCGGCCAGGCGCGTGTGCACCGCCATAAAATCGAAATTGAGACTACTCGTCACGGCTGGAGCTGAGAAGTTGGCCGTAAGGTCTGCCAGCAGTGCGCCAGCTGCACTCAGCACGGCGCCTGTCTGTGGAAATAGCACACGCCGCATACCGAGCCTGGAGGCGATCTTTACGCTGTTGAGGCCGGCCGCCCCGCCGCCTGCGACCAGAACGGCGCTGGCAGGGTCAACGCCGTGATTCACCGTGACGTTCTCGATCGCGTGCACCATCTTCTCAGTCGCCAACTCGACGATCGCATAGGCTGCGGCATCCATGTCGAGACCGAGCGGACCGCCGACGTCACGCTCAATCGCATGGCGTGCGCTCGCCTCGTCGAGCTGCATCTTGCCACCGAGAAAGTACGCGGGATCGATGTAGCCGAGTACGACACATGCATCGGTCACGGTGGGCCTCATTCCACCGCGAACATAGCAAGCAGGTCCGGGATCGGCTCCGGCGCTCTCTGGTCCAATCCTCAGCAGGCCCCCTTCGTCAACCCAGGCAATGCTTCCCCCGCCGGCGCCGATGCTCGTGATATCCACCGAGGGGAATCCCGTCATGTGCCCGTAAAACCGCTCGCCCAGCCAGGTTTCCCTAGAACGCGGAATGTGCCCATCGCGGACCAAGCTGACGTCATAACTGGTGCCTCCCGTGTCAGCGACAACTGCAGTGGTTGAATTGGCGTGCAAGCGCGCGTAATGCAGTCCCGCAACTGGCGCCATCGACGGTCCCGAGTTGATCGCGAGGATTGGCGCACGGGCAACCGCCGCCGCGTCGAGTACTCCACCGTTGGAAGTTACGATCAACAGCCGCCCCGTGAAGCCCGCGCCCTGCAGTTCCCCTTCGAGTCGACCGATGAAGTCACTCATTAGTGGCTTTAGCGATGCATCAATGGACGCCGCAGAGGCTCGGCGATACTCCCGCAACATCGGCGAAAGCTGATGTGAAAGCGTCACTGGGACTCCGGGTAGGTGCTTCGATAACAGCTCGCCCACCCGCTGCTCATGGACCGGATTCAGCGGGGAAAACAGCAAACAGACAGACACTGCTTCGACTTTCCGACGGGCCAGTTCGCGCGCAATCTCGACCACACGTCCCTCGTTCAACTCACGAACGATTTCCCCGGCAGCGCCCACGCGCTCTGGAATTTCCCAAGTCAATGAGCGGGGAATATACGGTGCTGGAAACTCGCGCAGAAAATTGAACGGATCCGACCGCCCTCCTTCGCGGTATAGAAGTACATCCGGATGACCTTCTGTGGTGAGAAAAGCCGTGCGCGCGGTAGTGCCGCTCAGCACAGCATTTAGGGCGCGCGTCGTGCCGTGTAATAGACACGCGCTTGCCGCCAAAAAATCCTTAAGACTCCGGCTATGAGCATCCGCGGCCGCTTCTAATACGGCGAGCGCTCCCCGCACGGGGTCTGTCGGGGTCGTAGGCGTCTTATAGAAAGCCAGACGGCCCGCCTCATCTTCCACAATCAAGTCCGTGAACGTTCCGCCTGTGTCAATAGCTAAACGCATCCCTCTCATGAAGATCCTTCCGTGACGTGAGCGGTTGCGCTCCGGCGGATTACGTCAGGCAGGCTCGGATATCCGCCTCCTACATCAAGCACAACGCCTTGGATGAACCGGGACGCCTCGGAAGCGAGGAACACAACACTTGGTGCTATGTCCTCTGGTACTGCGAGACGGCCCGCGGGCGTTGCCGCAATAGCGGCAGCTACGACGGCCGGATCCTCTCGCAACCGTGCGTTCATGGGTGTCGCCGTCCAGCCCGGCGCGATTCCGTTTACACAAATACCGCGAGGCGCGAGTTCGATCGCCATCACTCGCGTCATTGCGTCTACTGCGGCCTTGCTGGCCGCGTATGCCGTCGTGTTTGCAAAGCCCACGCGGGCAGCGGTTGATGACACGAAGATAATCGACGAGCCCGCCTTAAGATACGGAAGCGCGGCCTTAGTCAAATCGAATGGCACTCGGACATTTACGGCCCATTGTTTGAAAAAGTCGTCCGCAGTAGTGTCTATCACTGTCGCCGGAATGAATATGCCGGCGGCGTGGACGATAACGTCAAGTTGGCCGAAAGCGCGCAACGCGGCACCGATTACTTGCTCAATCCCATTTACATCGGTCAGCTCAGATACGACGGCTTCAGCAGTTCCGCCAGTCAATCTAATATCCCCCACAACATTAGCCAGACGCCCGGCGTTGCGCCCAACTGCCACGACTCGAGCGCCAAACGCAGCTAGTGTCGCTGCAATCGCCGCCCCAATCCCGGAACTTGCGCCAGTCACTATCGCCACGCGGTTACTGAGATCAAAGATTGGAGCGGTGATGCCTTCTATTCGCTTAGCCATTTTTATCGGTCTCCTATGCTACTGGGGCACGCCCCTCTCAACTCAACATGCGCCCCATAGCGAGCCCCCGCGGCGCCATTTGCTAGGCGGCGGGCGTTTTGATTGACGGTAGGCAAAGCAGTGATCGCGTCTGTGCCGGTGTCGCCACTTCGCGATCCATTGCATGAATAAAACAAACGGCTCGCGTTACAAGTTCCGCGTTGCTGATCGCAAGTTGGCCGCGACGCACATAGATATTGTCCTCGAGGCCCGTCCGAACATGGCCGCCAAGCAGGGGGCAAAGCAGATTCATCGACAGCTGCGCAGCCCCAACTCCGCACGCCGACCATGTTGCATCGCTCGGCACCTGAGAGCGCATGTACATAAGTTGCTCCGGCGTCGCGCGCGCGCCGCCGCGAACGCCTAGCACAAACTGAAAGTGCAGCGGATCCTTGAGCAGTCCATCGTCACGAAGCCGAAGTGCTGTGTGTATGTGCCCAGCATCAAAACACTCTATTTCCGGCTTAATTCCGCGCTCTAGCATTTCTGTGGCGAGGTCGCGAAGGAATGGAATCGAATTGGCAAATACTCGATCACTTATGTTGACAGAGCCACAATCAAACGATGCCATTTCTGGTTGTAGATGCAGACAATCGTAGCGATTCGTGCCGTGCGCCCGACCGCCTGCCGATCCGGTCGACAGGTTTAGGATGGCGTCACATCCGGCTGCACGAAGCCCATCAATGATCGGTTTGAACCATTCGATCGCCTGCGTCGGCTCACCGTCGGCATCCCGCGCGTGGATGTGTAATATCGAAGCGCCTGCCTTCCAGGCTTCGAGTCCTGATTCGACGTTACCTTCAACTGTTATGGGGACATGCGGACTCACGTGCTTGTCGGATGCGCCGGTCAAAGCGGCCTGAACAACAGTTGGCCGGACCTCAGTCATTGACCAAAGGCTCCAGACGGGTGCACCCCGAACTGCCGCCTTAAACTCACCATCACGGCTGACCCGGGCGTTCGAGAAGCTCGACCGTGACTCCGTCTGCGTCTCGAAGGTAAACCGCACGGCAACCCTTATTGGGCCCCCGGTCAATCGTCGCGATGTCGCCCACTGGCAGAGCCCCGTACTCCGCAGCTTTGGCGATAATAGAGTCCAGCCCGACAACATCGAACGCGAGATGCGAAAATCCAAGATCGCACGGACGAGGACGATGTATCGCACAGGGTTTCGGTGCGACGTATTCGACAAGCTCGACGCGAATATTTGGCGCCTGGATGAACCCGATCAAAATGTCCGCATCCGCAACCCCTGTAATGGCGCGAATTGCGGTCGGATCTCGAGCTCCAATCGACAGCACGGTCAGGCCGAACACATCGCGGAAGTACGCCGCGGTTCGTGTAACGTCCGAGACTGTGAAGCTCACGTGATTTGACGCGATGACTGAGCCTGCCGTCATCACTGGGGCCTCCATTCGATCGGATGGCGTGAAACGATTCGAATGATAAATAAAAACTTAGTCGGCCGCAAACTTTCCTTTGCACTTCTTAAAAGCTTGTTAAATAGCTATGCTCGGTGGAAAGTCGCACTCGCGCTGAATTGCCTGGTCCCGTATCTGCCATCCCGCTTAGTAATTCAAGGTTAATGCGGTGAACGATCCTGCTCGGGATAAACGCTCTCGAACTCCCTATTCGTGCCCGACTTCTCTCTTGCCCTCGAGGCGCGATCCTGAGGTCTTGCATGATCTTAAATCATCTTTTAATATATTTAAATAGGCTTTAAAACATGCTGGGCGATGCCGGCTTTGTGTGCAGATCGGCGAGCGGGGTGCGACTCAAGCTATTCAGCACATTCAAGGCGCAGTACTGGGGGTAAATTTACGTTGGCGATCACACACTCCCCAACTCTTCCAGAAATGTCGAACAGCTCTTCTCGTATCGGGAATTGCGCTGATTGTCGCACTCACTTGATCCGCAGCAGCAACGACGAAGGCACTCGCCGAGGCGACAATGTGCTCATGCGGAGCTATATGTCTCGGTCACGCACAAGGCATAAAGTGCTCCGAGTGAGTGCTGCGCGCTTCAGACGCCTGCCGCGCGTGTCATGCCCTCGTTTAGCGCCCAGGACAAACCATCGGTGCAGCATAAGCCCCAAACATTCAGTGCCCGTGAACATCGCGCCAAAGCATCGCGCTTGAGCTGCCATGACGCACTCTTCCCCGTCTGAACAACTGCATTCGATTCTAACTCCAACGGATCACCTGACTATATCTGAGCACGGCAACCTATTGATTGAAGATTGTGACGCGACGGACCTCCTGCGCACCTTTGGCTCTCCGCTGTTTGTCATCTCAGAGATGACTGTGCGCCAAAACTATCGCCGCATTCACTCAGCCTTTTCAGAACGCTGGCCGGCTCCTGTCAACGTAATGTATGCCATTAAGGCTAACAATAATCCCGCAATCAGAGCCATCCTGTGCCAAGAAGGCGCTGGTGGCGATTGTTTCGGCCTCGGAGAGCTTCACGCCACGTTCTTAGGCGGAGCCGATCCGCGGACGATCGCTATGAATGGCAATTACAAAAGTCGCGTCGAGTTGCTCGAAGCTGTCAGGCTGGGTGTGCTAATCAATATTGACTCGGAGGAAGAGCTTGACGATTTGAAGGAAATTGCCGCGGTTCTCTCAAGTACGGTGAAAGTAGCGTTGAGACTCAAGGTTGTGCCCGCGTCCTTTAACACGCTAGGCAGTGATTACTTCGGGATCCCCGCAAAGTTAGGCGATTTTATAAAGAGCGAAAAGTGGGGCTTCTCTCTCTCCCGCGCACAAGACTTAACTCAACAGATCCTAAACACACCTGGACTGCAATTCCTTGGCTACACCACGCACGTAGGCAGGTTTACCCGCAGTTCCGCACACTTCGCCGAATACATGGCGGAGTTTTGTCGCATGATTATCCAACTTGTGCGTGAAACGGGCGCGCGCCTCCAAATGATTAACCTCGGAGGAGGCTGGCCGCGTCAACGTGACCCGGAGTCACGTTCTCTCACATTAAATGATAGCGAGGTAGAGCAATTCGCGGATGCCGCTGTAAATAAACTTCTAGATCTCTTAAGCGAAGCCAGGCTTGCAGTGCCGGAACTTTGGCTGGAGCCCGGACGCTTCATAGTCGGTAATTCAGGGGTGTTACTTGGAACAGTCGGCGCAATAAAGCGAGACTTGGGCATGACCTGGGTTACGGCCGACTTCAGCACAAATAACATCATGCGGATTGATACGAGTGGCAGCGCACACCATGTGCTTGCTTGCAACGGAATGTATAGAAAAAGTACCGAGATCGTCGATATTGTCGGCCCTACATGCACATGGTCGACAATTACAGCAAATCGGTTAATGCCACAGCTAAATCGGGGGGATCCAATTGCAGTTCTTGATGTAGGTATGTATGCAGAAACCGCCTCGACTCAATTTAATGGTGTGCCGCGCCCAGCAACGGTTCTGGTTTGTGGCAAGAACGCGGAGATCATTAAAGCGAGAGAGACAGTTGATGACGTATTCTCCAAGTGCCGAATCCCTGATCGACTCAAACCGGGCGTGGTAGGGCCGCACGTCTAGATGAATGATCCGGGAGCGTGCCGCCAAACATACCTTCCACGATGGCTACTCTTTTGTTATCAAAGGAATAACAGTGTTGCTATCAAATGTAGATGAATTGGAGAGACTCGATGGCAGTTCGGCCTTCGCCCTTATGATTTTACTCTTAACTGGCCGACCGCTAAACGGCGCTCGCAACTCAACACATTCTCGGATATAGCGGTCCCTAAAGAATGGCGCCACGACGAGCAGGGGATGCCCTTTGCCAACGCACAAACACTCGAGCTGCCCAGCTTTCCATTAGCATTGCGCGGGAAGTGTCCTACTCCTTTGGCAGTCAACAGCATTGAGATGACTCAAGCGCGAGGGCTCATGTTTGTACAAGAATTGCCGAACAGGGAAGAGCCCCGCACGACAGGCCGCGGCAAGCGCTCTCAATTGCCAGAGTTAGCGGCCACGCCGCAACAGACGTCGCGACTCCGTCCGAGCATCTATATGCAACGACGGCTTGAGGTAGCTGCCGAATTTGGCCTGAACATTCAGGAGGTATTACGTGCCATCAACATGAGAACGGAAACGCTCGCGCAGGGTGACGACTATTACACCATTGACCAATACGTAGCGTCCCTAAAGGTGATTCGCGACTCCGCCACTATCCCCGGGCTTGGTTTGCTTGTTGGTAGGCGTATATCAATCGCAGATCTTGGGATTCTTGGCTTCGCTATGCTCAGCAGTCCCACATTACACAAAGCAATGGATGTTGCGATTAGATTTCAGAGCCTCATTAACCCAGTACTGCGCGTCGGCTATCGAGTAGACAGCAATGAAGTCGTCGTCGTTGTAGAGCCGCTATTCTTTCTAGCTCCGGCCTATCGCAACGATATCGAGGAGATACTGGCACTTTGGCAGAGCATTCTGCAGAACTTCTCCGGCGTAGACATCGGTTGCACCAGCATTGGGGTTACTTGGCCGCAGCCCTCATACGTCGCACTGTACGCTGAGTGCTTTAGATGCCCTATTTCCTTCTCACAGAAAGCGAATGAGATTCGGTTTCCACAATATCTCCTCCACCATGAGATGCGGCTTGCCAACGACCGCGTCGCAAGAATTTGTAACGAGGAGTGCGATCGGGTAATGCATTCATTGCGGAGCGGACACACGATCCTCGATTCGGTGCGACAGATGCTGCTGAACGCCTCCGGCCAGCTTCTGGATTTGCCCAAAGCGGCGAAAGAACTTGGGGTCAGCCCAAGGCATTTGCGTCGCCGCCTCGCTCAGGTACACACAAGCTTTCGAAAAATCTCGCTCGACGTACGAATGCGTATCGCGATCCAGTATCTTTTGGAAACCTCACTTGCAGTAGAGCAGATTGGCTTCCTCGTAGGCTATGGCGAATCGTCAAATTTCCATCGCGCGTTTAAGCGGCACACGGGTAGTACCCCGCTAAACTACCGGAAGGAGCGGCACACCACGTGACCCACTAACCCAAAACAGCCGAGCCACGGTCAAAAGTGCTCCGGAATGAAAGAAGAGTTGAATGATACCGCTAATTGGATATACAGATAGATTCTCGGCGCGGCCGGGAGAGGCAATTGCCGTCAAGGTGAGCTGCACCGCCGCGAGTCGTTATAGCGCAGATTTCGTCGAAATATTGAGCGCCGATCCCAATCCGGACGGCCCTGGAGTTCGCTATCGCAATGTTGATGCTCAATTTAATCAAAGCTATCCATCGCGAGTTCAAAAAGCATTTTGCGGATCGTACGCAGTTGTTGAGTACTCCAGATCGGTGCCAGTGGGCGCCGAGTGGACGTTTTCTGTGCGTGTGCAACCGTGGCTTATTACAGCTGATGAGCAAATTGTTGCATCTATTGTCGGCATACCATGCATGTCGTTAGTTGTCATGCAGCAGGCCACCGTCCTAAAGACTACTTCGACGGGGATCATTGCACTAACGGCGATGAATCAAGGAACGTGGTATGAACTTCGGATCGTTGTCAAGGACGACATCTTGAGTTTTCATAAGATTCCGATTCGCACGCTTGATGGAGCACCGGAATCAGCATCGGCCAGTTGGGTGGCCCGATCGGAGTTGTCTATCGATCGAATAGCCTTCGGCGCTATGAAAGACGAGCCATCCTCGAGGTATTGCAAATTCTTCAACGGAAGAATCGAAGATCCTGCGCTGATTAGTGCGTCCGTGACTCAAGGCGAGCCATTGGATTTGGATTCAGTGCCGCGGTCACGAGTTCTCTCCTGGTGGGACTTCTCCGTTGAGATATCAAGCGCTCAAATCACGGACCGAGGCTCCATCGCCGCTCACGGGTACGTCGTTAACCTTCCAACAAGAGCTGTTTGCGGCTCGCGGTGGAGCGGGCGGCACATGAATTGGGGTCACGCTCCCCGCGATTACGGAGCCATCCACTTCCACGAAGATGACTTGTACGATTGTGGCTGGAACACCGATTTTCTCGCAACGATCCCAGAAGGCTTGGTTAGTGGGATCTATGGCATCCGGTTGCGTGTTGAAGATCATGAAGACGTCATTCCTGTATTTGTCCTTCCACCAACCGGAACTACACAAAGCAAAGTAGCTTTTCTTATTTCGACATTTACGTATCAGGCGTACGCGAACTTTGACCGCGCCAATTTTGACGACGCGTACAAGGAACGGCGTGCTGAATGGAAGGCATACCCCCATCATCCAGCGGAGTATCGGGAATTTGGGCGTTCAACTTACGACCGCCATCCTGACGGAAGTGGTGTCGTTCACTCAAGCGCGCGCCGACCTATCCTTACTTGCCGCCCCGCGTTCATCGCGTATGTGGACGCAAAGGGTTCAGGCCTAAGACATTTTCCTGCAGATATGCACATTGCCGATTGGATGCGTGCGCGCAAGATAGATTTTGATGTCGTCACGGATCACGACATTGACAGGGAGGGGCAGGCGTTATTGTCGCCTTACAGCTGCGTGCTTACGGGAACACATCCCGAGTACCACACGCTCAGTTCGCTGAATGCGCTGCAGGAATATGTCGACGGTGGCGGCAAGCTCGCTTACCTCGGGGGAAACGGCTTTTATTGGAAGATCGGCAATAGCTCGCAGATGCCCGACGTGATTGAAGTACGAAGGGCGGAGGGGGGGACGCGGGCATGGGCGACTGATCCGGGTGAGTATTATCACGCGCTTGACGGCACCTATGGTGGTCTATGGTTAAGAAACCGACGCCCTCCCAACCAGCTGACTGGGGTTGGGTTCAGTGCTCAAGGGCTATTTGAGGGTAGTTATTACCGTCGATTGCCGACGTCATATGATCCAGCAATGGCCTGGATGTTCGAAGGGATTACCGACGAGATTATTGGTGACTTCGGCCTATCAGGCGGCGGCGCAGCAGGATTCGAGCTAGATCGCGCGGACAGAGCGCTCGGTACTCCGACTGAGGCCGTGGTTGTCGCCCGCTCGGAGAAGCATCAACCGCACTTCGGCGTGACTCCAGAAGATATTCTCTCAATGCACCCGCTCCTGGGTGGCATTTCTTTAGACCTCATCCGCGCCGACATGACATTTTTTGAAAATAAGGCATCTGGCGCTGTTTTCTCGGTGGGTTCCATCACGTTTGGTGGAAGCCTCTATCATCACAAATACGACAACAATATCTCTCGGCTGGTTGAGAATGTCATCCGGCATTTTCTCGGGCAGGCGCTAGACGTAGGCGCATTCGCGTCTCGCCGCGCACTTCGGCGGTGACGGTGACATGGAGCCGCCGGGGAGGTCTTACGGGACCTCCCTTGATACCCGGCTCCAGTCTGAAGAGGCACAGTCTTGCTGACCGCAGCTAGCTCACGCGCGACCTGTGAGTGCGTCGCTACCGTAGATTCCCTGGCGAATTGGCTGGCGGATGTCCTTGGCGGCAAGACGCGAGTCACGTGCTGCCACAACTGCAATGCGACTACTGGCAGTGCTGGCGAATGCTGCAAACGAATTTCTCACCGAATCGGGATAGTGACTAGCTGACTACCCAGCGTTTTTCTGAATAGGGCACCGCGCGGGCGAAGGGTAAGTCCGCGTTCCTCGTGGGCCCTAACGCGCTCGCTTCGGTAGGAACGCTTGATACGAGGTCATATAGTCGGCGACGGCGCCCAGATACCCCTGAAGATCTTGCTCAGTAGTTGGCAACGCCAGAGTGATCATGCCTCGCTGCGTCACATAATAGCCACGCAGTAGCATCTCAAGCTGAAAAAGGCGTCGCATCGGACTGTTCGGCGGCTCGACATCACCTGGATTGCTAATAGGCTCCGACCGCCAGTGCATGTTAAGGACTGCACCCAGACCGGTCGCCTGGAACGCGATGTCCATTTGACAGCCTAGATCATTCAGTTCCGCGCGCAGCCAGTCGCCTCGTCGATTCGTATCTGCGCAAACTTCCGAGGTATACACGTCACGCGCGCCGACGAGTCCCGCCGTCATAGCCATAATGTTGTTGTTGAAAGTACCAGCGTGCGACAACGTGCCCCCGCCGATGACATCAAAGTGACACATCAGTGACTTGGCGCCGCCGAAGGCGCCGAACGCGAAACCACCACCCCAGAATTTTCCCAATGTCGTCAAATCCGGAGCGATGCCGATTTCCCCTTGCACACCGCCTGACCCAAGTCTCGAGGTCATCACCTCGTCGAATACGAGCACGATGCCCAGCTTGCGCGTCTCGTCTCGCAACATCGAGAGAAATTCCCTTGTGCCCGGAATGCATCCTCCTGCGCCCATAACCGGCTCGACCAGCACCGCTGCAATCGAAGTGCCATTCGCTCGCAGGGCTGCCCGTGTGCCGGCGACATCATTGTAGGTCGCTTTGACGGTCTCGAAGGGTACGCTCAGGGGAGAGTCGGAGTCTCCGTAGTTCATAAATCCACCGTGGTAGCAACCTCTGAGCACGAGGAGCGAGCGGCGGCCGGTCGCATGCCGGGCGAGAAGTGCAGCGAGAAGGCAGGCCTCAGATCCGGAGTTGCAGAAGCGCACCTGTTCCATCGAGGGAAAACGCGCGCTGATGAGCTCAGCCAGCTCGACCTCAGCGCTGTTCATGCCGCTAAGGGACAAGCCGCCAGTGAGGCAACTGCGCACGGCGTCGTGAATCGGTTCACAACTGTGTCCATATACGCTGGCCGCGTATTCGCCAACGAGATTGAGATACGTGTGTCCATCGAGATCCGTCACATGCCCGTCTTTGCCTCGGACTACGGTAAGTGGAAAGGGCGAGTAATATAGGGTCTGGCGCGCGTTACCCCCGGGTAGCACTCGTCGAGCGCGCTGGTGCTGGGCGTGGCTGAGCGGATTCGCGTCCGTGAAACGCTGTTCTACAGCGCGCACCGCTGCTGACAAATCCTGGCTGACATTTGTTGTCAATCGCATTCGATTCGAACCCATAGGAATTTGGAAAAAAAACGCTGGCCGTTGCAACGTCTAGGAAGCGAGTCGTCGGTCCAGCATCGCCCCTATCTCGGTCTGCATGGCAATTGCGCGATCGAGATCGCCGGACGGCTCGCATGAAATTGCCGCCGTTTCTGCACTGACGGCGAACCTGCGCTGCGATTTACTCACAGAAGTACGTCGACGCACTCTTTGGTACCTACCTGATCACGACGAGCGGAGCTAAATCACTAGAAAGGCCCGATGCCGGAGAGAGCCAGATCTTGTTCGAGAAGCTGGATCATGAGGCGTTGATGGAATCGATATAATGTGTCGGCTCAGAAAGCACAATCCACTCACATGTGTCGCAATCTTAGATCTAAGGTGTTGGAATGAAGCTTAAATACAATCATATCGGCATGCCAACCAAGGGATCATTTCAAGGTGAGATTTCTTTGCCACATCTGAAGCTGACGGTCAGCGATCACAAGAACAATCCGTTTGGAATCCAATGGCAGCGGTACGAAGATGGTGCGCCCTATCCTGACATTGTCAAGAACAATGCCCATGTGGCCTTTGAAGTCGACGATGTTTTTGAGGCAATTAAAGGCCGCAAGGTCATCATCGAGCCCAACAGTCCACGCCCGGGTGTTCTCGTTGCTTTTATTGAAGTCAATGGCGCACCGGTTGAGTTTCTATCAGTAGACCGAACGATATGTACAGATGACATCTAAAGCCAGCCTGATTTGAATACGGGACCTACGCTAATTACACGATTGACATACACTTTCGTGCGATCACGAGGCGCGCAACCGTGGCTGTAGATACCCATACAAGTCGAACGATCGTGAGACGAGCTTACAAGAAGTTAGATTGAGCGGCCTGATGCTTCTAGTTTTCGATCGCTCGTGGCCCAAAATGATAGCTTTGCCGGCGCAAATGACATGCCCTAGGTTCAGACGGCCGGATAGTATTTAGTGAGAATTCGGACGCGTGGTGCGATCGAAGAGTCGCTATTCTATGTCAAGTAAAGCGGATGCCGATCAGAATTTATTGACGCCAATTGGTGCCGATGCGCCTTCTTTGGAGAAGTACGGGTTTCGTATCGGACAGAAAGGTAGGTACGCTACCAAGACGCACTGGTACGAATTTCCCAGCGACGACCCGCAGGTGTTAGAAGTCTGGACCTATACCGACCAGCTGAGTTACGCACCGGGCGAGCTAGTTCATTTTCATGTGTACTGCAGTGGGCGAGAGTTCTCTCTAGAAATCGCGCGTGATGGGCACATCGTCGAGGAAGCGCATCAGGTCACGGGGTTACCTGGCAGCATGCCCTCGACTCCTGCCAATGCGTATGAAGTGGGTGCCGGATGGCCCGTTGCGTACAGCTGGCGAATTCCGCTGGGGCAGCGGTCGGGGCCTTATGTGGTCACCACCCGAGTTCGAAACGAGGCGAATGAAGCGCGCGAACACCATCATCTATTCATCATTCGTCCGGCAAAGGATGCGCAGAGCAAGGCCAAACTCCTCATGTTATTCGCAAGCAGTACCTGGCTTGCGTACAACGAATGGGGTGGCGCGAATTTTTATCAAGGAATTGCGGGCCCGGAACGAGATCGATTCTCGCCGCGAATCTCGATAAGACGGCCGTGGGCTCGCGGGTTTGTACGTTTGCCAGAAGGCGCACCACACGCAACCTACGAGCGAGATGTACCTCCCAAGTGGGCCGTCGATATTCCATTCTTTAATTGGTCGATGGGCATGGGTTATTCCAAGTGGTACGTAGGCGGCAGTTACGCCGAATATGACAGCTTGTTCGTAAAATGGGCGGAAAAGGAGGGTTACGAACTTGACTATATTACCCAACACGATTTGCACTACGGTACTGTAGACCTCATCAACTACAAGGCCGTCGTGATTGCCGGACACGACGAATACTGGTCAACGGAAATGCGGGACGCAGTAGATGCCTATCTTGACGGAGGCGGTCGAGTGGCACGCTTCGGTGGCAATTTCTTCTGGCAAATTCGATTGGAAGACACTGGCTGCACGCAAGTCTCATACAAAAGGTTCGCCCACACGGAGGATCCCGTTCGAAACGATCCGAAGAACAAACATCGATTGACGACGATCTGGGAAGATCGAGTGCTTGAAAGACCCGGGGTGCTGACGCTCGGACTGAATGGATCGCGTGGCCTATACGCGCGCATGGGTGGGATGGCACCTCGCCACTCTGGTGGCTTCACTGTGTACCGGCCGGAACACTGGGTGTTCGCGGGCACCGATCTTTACTATGGCGACGTGTTTGGCGCTGAAGCTGGAATCTTTGGCTTTGAGGTCGACGGATTAGCTTATACATTTCGTGACGGGCTGCCCTTTCCCACCGGAGAAGACGGTGCCCCAGTCGAACGGATTGAAATCGTGGCAATGGCACCGGCTGTGCTTGTGGAGGAAGACCATGGTAATCCTTTGTCGAATCTCTCCTGGCTCAACCGAGAAGGGCTGCTCGTGGCGCAGGGGGTCTTTGGTGATACGAGCCCGGAGAGCATGAGGAAGATTCGCTACGGGGCCGGCATGATAGTCACCTATGTACGGGGACTTGGCGAGGTGCTGAACGCTGGATCCTGTATGTGGTCAATCGGTTTGAAGCGACGGGATTTATTTACGGAACAGATCACGCACAATGTACTACGGCGTTTCAGTCAGTAAAACGATGCGCATATTCGATTGGCCAGCGCCAGCTCCGCGCTTCGTCCTCACTTCCATGTCGAGCTCACGTGTTGAGACATTAGCCAAGTCAGCACACATTGCGCGCTGCGTCGTGACTGGTGACCTATGACATTTTCTCTGGGAAATTACTTGCATACATACACCATTGTAGGGCGCTGTCCGCGTACATTTCAGTTCGGAGTCGCGCTAGCTACCTATTCGCTTGGTGTAGGCGGCTATTGCCCATATGTTCGGACAAATATCGGGGCGCTCGCTAGTCAGGCCTATGCGAATCCGCAGCTGGGAATTTTGGGAATGCGACTATTGGAGCTAGGCTTTTCGGCAGGGAAAGTGCTTGATGAGCTGAGAAAAGAGGACGACTTTTATGAATATCGACAGATTGGGATTGTCTCGCGCGATGGCACTGGCAAGTGTCACACGGGATCGGCGACTCGTGCGTGGGCGGGACATATTGTCGGGGATGGGTATGTTGCCATGGGCAACGCACTGGCGGGAGAGCATATCGTGCGAGCTATTGCTGAGGCCTTCGATGCGTCAGCCGCAGAGCGTCTAGACGAGCGCCTCGTCAGGGGCATTGAGGCGGCCCGAGACGCTGGAGGCCAGACGAGCAAAACGGGAGACCACCTAGCGGAGCGATCCGCCGCATTGGTGCTTCATCACTTTCACGACTATCCAATGATGGACATTCGAGTCGATGCACATGATCAAGCGGTGGACGAATTACGCAGAATCCACGGCATCTTTGTACCGTATTCGGAATATAGAGAGAGATGGATAAACGATCCGTCAAACGTTCCGAGTCAGGACGAGTGGGCGAGAAAGCATGGGATACGCTGGTAGCGAAATTCGAACGAGGACACGAAGGACGGGCACGATGCTTGGGAACGAGACGGTCGCGAGCGTCATCGCTTGGCGTGGCTGGGTTGCGCGAATGCGCTAACTTGGCAGGACGAGACACTACTGGCTGAAATGGCGAGAACGCGGCCAGGGCTTGGGGCTCGTCTGCGATACACCGGCACGCTTGATGTGTTGGACCCGAAATTAGAAACTAGGTTTATCTCGCTTGCACCGTAGGCATCGATGTTTTAAGCTTACTTAAATTTACTTTTAAATCTGAATCGCCGAAGTGGAGGGAGCGGGCCGAATTGCGACTATGGCGCTCGCTTCAGTTTGCCGTGCCGTCACGATGAGCATCCTGCGGACCTCGTCCCGATGTTCAGTGAACTACGCTGTAAATATCGATCTGCGTGCAGCGGGTCGGAGTCGCATAGCGACGAGTATCGTCACCGCCGCGACTCTTTCTCTTAGCTGATTTCTTGGAGCGCATTCTATGTTCGAGTACTTCCAAAACGCCTACTGGCCTAATTTGATGTTTATCAATGCGGTGACGTGCGGAGCGACAATTGGCGATGTTGATGACGCGTGCCGGCCAGCACAGAGCGTACCTCGCGGAAGCGCGGCGCTAACAGCTCAAGCATTCAATGGATTATCCAGTTCCACCGATAGCACTACGCTCTTCAAGGCGTCGCTAAGGGACGGATTCGTTTCTGTTGGGGAACGGCTGGAACGGTTGAGTGCCAAGGATGCGGCGGCGCGGCGATTTGTTAGCGCTGGCGAGAAACTGCTGCGAGCCACGGCGCTTTTCGTGACGGCGGAAATGTTAATGGACGATTACTTCGACCCCGCTAAGGCCGCAATGTTCGACCGCTATCGTGCGTGCTTCAAGAAGGCGATCCGATACGGTGCACCACGCATTAATCAAATCGAGTTTGTTAGCATACCGTTCGAGGGCATCACGTTGGAGGGGGCATTCCTACCCGCCCAGGATCGCAGTTCAGCGATGCCCGCCGTGATTCACATGAACGGTGGGCATGGCTCACTGGAGTGGCCGCAACTGGTTGGCACTGCTGCTGCGCTCGCTCGTCGGGGAATCGCGTCGCTGACGTTTGACCATCCGGGTAACGGCTCTGCTAGATATCATAAAGGCCTTCAATATCGTTATGACTCTGAGAGCTTTGCAAAGGCTGCAGTAGACTATCTGGAGACACGCAATGATGTCGATCGCAGTCGCATCGGTGTCTGTGGCGCGAGCCTGGGAGGCTACTACGCGCCACGCGCGGCGGCGCTCGAGAAGCGTTTGAAGGTATGCCTCGTCTTGGGGGCCTTCTATGAATACTCCCTCGCCAAATACTTTGGTGACATTCCGCCTAGCTACTTAGATGACCCAGCCGCTGAAGCTACGTTACCAGCGGCGCGCGTGACCTACCTCAAGCAGATGCGATGGGCCTTTGGAGCGACCAGTACTCGGGATTTATTTGTGAAAATGTCAAAATTCTCGCTCAATGGGCTAATGGGCGAGATTCGTGTGCCGTTTCTTATATTGCACGGACAAAATGATTCGCAAGTTCCGCTCCTCAATGCGGACCGGACTATTCATGAAGCCGTTAACAGTCCTAGGGCGCAGCTAATTGTGTGCGGCCCCGAGGACGGAGGCGATCAGCATTGCAGCCTCGACAACATCGCAACGGCGCTGAATATACTGGCCGATTGGGCGGCGGATGCCCTAGGCGTCGAGGGGCGATCGCGCGTCGAGCGCTCAGCAGCGTGAATGGTGTTCCGCCGATCGTGAACTCCTCTGGACTATTCATCTCGGCGCGCGATCAGCTACTACGCCTTCGGGAGGAGCACACAGCGGCGCAGGCTCAATTCCAATGGCCGACCGTTACGCAGTTTAATTGGGTCGGCGACTACTTTGATGTGATCGCGCGTGACAATGCGCGCATTGCGCTGCGAGTTGTAGATGACAGCGGCCACGACATCAGGCTCAGCTATTCAGACCTCTCACGGCGCGCGGGTCAGGTCGCGAACTACTTAGCGGCGAACGGTGTCGGTCCTGGTGATCGCGTCTTGATCATGCTTGGAAACGTTGTTCCACTCTGGGAGACAATGCTGGGTTGCATAAAGCTCGGTGCCGTCATCATTCCGGCGTCGACGCTCTTGCAGCGAAACGACCTCGCGGACCGACTCGAGCGCGGACAGGTCAAGGCGATAATTACAGAGGTTAGCCATATTGAGCGGCTGGCTGATCTGCGCGGCGCCCCCATTCGCATTTCTATTGGCGGCCCGGTACCCGGCTGGCTTGACTACGCGGATACCCGCGCGGCGCCCTGCGCGTTCGTGCCCAAACAACTCACGCGCGCCGACGATCTATTATTGCTCTACTTTACCTCCGGTACGACCGCGCGCCCCAAGCTCGTCGCACAGACGCACGAAAGCTACCCGATTGGACACCTGTCCACAATGTACTGGATCGGGATAAAGCCTGGCGACGTGCACCTAAATCTAAGTTCACCTGGGTGGGCGAAGCACGCCTGGTCAAGTTTCTTTGCACCCTGGAACGCAGAGGCTACGGTGCTTGCGTACCAGTATGATCGATTCAATGCGCAGGCGCTGTTGAACCAGCTCGTGCGTTGCGGTGTGACAACGTTTTGCGCACCGCCGACCGTGTGGCGGATGCTGATCCAAGAGGAGCTTGAGCGGTGGCCCGTGCAGTTGCGGGAGGTTACGAGTGCCGGCGAACCGCTCAACCCCGAGGTAATAGAACGCGTACGATCGGCGTGGGGCCTTACGATACGAGACGGATTCGGCCAGTCGGAGACGACTGCATTGGTCGGTAACTCTCCCGGACAAACCGTCAAGCTGGGTTCGATGGGTCGGCCGCTTCCTGGTTGCCCGGTCGTCTTGATTGCACCTGACGGTGCCGTTGCAGATGAAGGTGAAATTTGCGTTGACCTGTCGGCACGGCCGGTTGGCCTCATGCAGGTCTATATCGATGACCATGAGCGCACTGCAGAGGCGATGCGCGGTGGGTACTACCATACGGGCGATGTTGCGGCGCGCGACAGTGACGCGTACCTGACGTATGTTGGTCGGATGGATGATCTGTTCAAATGCTCTGACTATCGAATCAGTCCCTTTGAGATTGAGAGTGTGCTGATCGAGCACCCTGCCGTTGCCGAGGCGGCAGTCGTCCCGAGCCCTGACCTACTTCGACTCGCGGTGCCGAAAGCCTTTATCGTGCTTGCGCAGGGCCAAGTCGCCGACTTGGAAACAGCACGCTCTATTTTTGCGCACATACGATCGAGAGTTTCGCCTTACAAGAGGATTCGGCGGCTGGAGTTCAGTGAACTTCCAAAGACCATCTCTGGGAAGATTCGGCGCGTTGACTTGAGGCGTGCCGAGCAGGAGCGCGGCGCCGAAGGTGCGCGCCGTCCACTAGAATTCTGGGAAGAGGACTTAGCCGCCGGCGAAACCATCGCGGGTCATGCGCCATCGCTCCCCCATGATATAAAATAGTAGTTCACTATGTGTGATTCGTTTGTTGCGCTTCGCGGAGCGACACGGAGCGGTGGGGTAATTTTCGCCAAAAACAGCGATCGGAAAGGAAACGAATCGCAATACCTAGAATGCCTGCCGGGGAGACGTCATCGGAAGAAGAAAAAGCTTCGCCTGACGTACATTGAGATCAACCAGGCACCCACGACACACGCAGTGCTGCTGTCTAGGCCTCACTGGATATGGGGCGCAGAAATGGGTGCAAATGAATACGGCGTGGTGATAGGAAACGAAGCCATCTTTAGCAACGTGCCGGTACCAACGCCGGACGGAATCATTGGAATGGACTTATTGCGGTTGGGTCTTGAGCGGGCAAGCAATGTTGATGAGGCCGTAAATGTGATGACCGAATTACTAGCAAAATACGGACAGGGCGGCAACTGCAGTTACCAGGAGACCCGCACGTATCACAACTCGTTTATTATCGCGGATTTGACGCAGGCTCGCGTGCTGGAAACCGTCGATCGGGATTGGGTGGTTCGGCCAATTGAAACTCTCGATGCCATTTCGAACGCATTGACGACGGAAACAGACTTTGCGAAGTCGAGTAATACGCTTGAAGAAACGGCGGAGCGTCTTGGCCTAAATAGAAAGGGCGACCCACTCAACTTCCGACGTGTGTTTGAAGACTCCATTGCAAGTGACTTCGGATGCAAGAGACGGCATCGTTCATTGGCATTGTTGGCGGCAAAGAGAGGCACTCTGACTATTAATGACGCCTACCAGATATTAAGAGACCACGGCGAAGCGGAGAACCACGCAGAGACGCTTCCTCCACGCTTGTGTCTGCATACGGACGAGAATCGTCGGTACGCGACGACAGCGTCAATGGTGTCGTCATTGGAACACTCGAAGCAAGTGCATTGGGTCACGGGCACCGGGGCGCCATGCACCAGTATCTTCAAACCGGTGCTAATAGAGGTAGGCCTGCCCCCGCACGGTGCGACGCCCGGGGCAAACGAAGGAGATTCGGATTCGCTGTGGTGGCGGCACGAGAATGTACGGCGCTACCTAGCGACGGCAACTCCGCAGATTACCCGTTCCTATGCGCTAGAACGAGACGCTCTCGAAGAGGAATTTGTCAGACTTATCGAGGAATGTCCTGCTCCCACGGACCCGCAGTCCATCGAATCATGTGCGCGAGCGGTGGCTGCTTGTTGGCAAAAGGCGCAAGCTCTTGAAGACAAGTCGTATCGAGCTGCCCTATCTAATGACGAGACGGGCCACTCTATTGAGCGCGCGGTACGGGTACCGTGAGGTTATCGGAAGCGACGATCGCATTGTTGGCGATGCTGTCTAGTCGACAGTGAGCTTCGCGCACGGCGTGATGCTGACGAGATCAAGGACCTGCTTATCCCTGAAGATCTGTTGGGCGAAGGAAAGGTCGTCACGCTCGAGGAGGATGGCCAACAGCGCTTACGGCGTTCGTTCCTAGAACGACGGTGGGGAACAAGCACTCACGATCTGGCAGGGCTCACTATTTGAAATGTTCCGCATCCGGTGCGGAAGACTACTTTCAAAGTAATACGCATCGCCTGGACCTAGCACGTGAACTTCGTCTCCGACTGTCAGTTCTATGTGGCCAAGAACTACAACGCCGCCTTCTTGGCCCTCGTGACTTATCACTTCTCCGCTGTCTGCGCCTGGCGGGTAGGACTCATGCAAAATCTGCATCGCGCGATTGCGCAGGTCATGGCCGATCTGACGAAAGGAAATGCCGCCCTCGCCGATTTCGAGTAACTCGTGGTGCCGATAGATTCGACGGTTGGCATCATCCGATGGGGACCCAAAGAAGTCGCCTAACGTCATTGAAAAGCCGGATAAAATCTTCTTTAACGATGAAACTGACGGGTCGACGCGCCCGCGCTCGATATTCGAGACCGTAACATCCGTGACTCCGGCCACACGCGCAAGTTCTCGCTGAGACAACCGGCGCTGCTGTCTCAATTTGCGAAGCCGCGCTCCAAGTGTTTCATCCAATCGACAATCTCCGAAAAGTAGCGCAGTGACACGTCAGCGCTTCATATTAAAGTAAATGTATCCCTGTGCAAATCCAATTTCGTCAGACGCAACGGACTCACAAATAAATATTGCGGCTCGCTAGGGTAGCGGCTCTGGCTGTCGGGGTAGCCTTTACCAAGGTGCGCGCATCGTACGTGCCAGACACGTTGGCAATTCTAAGGCTCGGCACTGGATAGGTAGTGGAAATGTACAGATGACGATACGAAGATCGGAGGTAACGGACACGTTGCTCTGCTTGTCCTCAATCCGCGCTTACGAGCAACAGCGAAGACGGCTCGGCACGTAGTTCCGCGGCACGTCACGACTGGAGCAGTTCGGAAGTACGCGGATCGATGGGGAAATGCTATCGATCGAGTCGCCCCATCATGACCGTCATTAAAGTGCAGCGACGAACCTCTTGAAGGGCTTCGTTGTGCAGTTACGACGCCGATCCAGCCATGTGTCAGTGTCGATGAGATCGCCGACATTCCTCGTAGTCCGAGCGATTGATGTCAACTTGAGTACCACTGGACACCTCGAGAGCTAGGAACTGATCAAAACATACAAAAGGGGGCTTCTTAGCTCGACGAGATATAACCTAGTTTAAAAACGGGGGGCCTCTGGTTGGCATTTGTTGCAAAATATAAAAAGATTGTTTAATCTTACTTAAAGCATCTTTTATGAACCACGAGTTGATTAGAGTGCTAGAGATAACCTTGTGGAGGGGCTTCGGCCTGTAAATCGTGGCCGAGGCAACGCACCGGGGGCCTGTTATGCCAGTGCCCCGCCCTTGCCGATCGCCACGAGCAGCTGGCCAGTCCCATATCGAGTGGCTTCGGCGCCATTTCTTACTTTGGTCGTTACTGCCAAGTGCGAGCCCTCAGAGCACACGCAAAATCATCGCTCAATTGCCAAGCCACAAGTACGGTTTGTCCATTAACGAAATCAAGGTAATCCGTTAGGCCACCCGCTTATCGCCTGATTGCACTATCAATGCCCTGCAGACCGTTTAGCTAATCCGGGGAGGAGAGCATGCGACTTGCCATTCTTAGGCTAGGATTTTGCTCAATAGCCAGTGTTTCTATCAGCATAGTTGGGCTTGCAGTGACGATGCTCTCATCACCCGCTACTGCTCAAACGCGGGATACTGAGCCCCAGGGCCAACTTGAAGAGGTAATTGTCACGGCGACCAAGCGTGCTGAGAACCTATATCAAGTGCCGATCTCGATGGACGTCTTTACAGCGGACGATATCACTCGCTACCGAATCGTTTCCATAGATGACTTTGCTGCGCTGGTCCCGGGCCTTACTTACATCCCGCTAGGAAGCAATGAGGCATATTTATCCCTTCGCGGCATTCAGCAGGCCGATGACTCGAGCGGGGAAGACCAGCCGGTAACGCTTTTTATTGACGATATCAGCTCAGCGAGCATCTCAGATGCGCAGCCCTCAGATCTGTACGACATTGATCGCGTCGAGGTGCTAAAGGGCCCGCAGGGTACCTTGTTCGGTCGCAATGCTGTCGGCGGTGTAGTTTCCATATTCACGCGCAACCCAACGTTCAAAACGGAGGGAACCTCGGAAGTTACGTATGGTGAGGATAACCTGTTTGAAGTCAAAGGAATGTACAACACTCCGATCATTGACAACGAGTTGGCGGGGAGGCTCGTCCTCACATCACACAACCGTGACGGCAATGTTTATGACGAAACGACCCACAATTATATTTTTGAGGAGAATCGATACACCGCGCGAGGCAAACTTTTGTTCACGCCAACGGAAGCTGTGACTAACCTTTTCCAGTTTGACGCGCTCCACGACGTCAGTACGCCGGACGCCTCTATATGGTTTCAAGGCAATTTCCGCCCATCCCTGTTTCCGGAAATTGCCTACGGCCCGCAGGTGACCACAGAGGGATTTCACGGATCCAGCAAGAGAAGTATCTGGGGCCTGGCGGACAGGCTTGACGTAGAGACAGGGATCGGAACCCTTACATCGATCACCGGGTACAGGCACGTATCAACGAGTGTGACTGTCGACGACTTTGACGATCCGACCAACATGTGGATCCCTACTATTGCCAGCCGCGACAGCCAGTTTACAGAGGAAATGCGCCTAACATCTAAACCTGACCAGCGGCTGAAGTGGGTTGGTGGCGTGTACTTTCTGCACGCGATCAAGAGGCGGCCAATAACCATTGACGTCAACCTCGTTCCCGGAACGGCGTTCTACAACTTCCCAACCGTGCCACAGTACACCGGCTTTATTAGACAAAACACGACGATCAATAGTCCCGCAGTGTTCGGCGAAGCCACTTATTCCATCTTGCCGAAGCTCGCATTTACCTTGGGTGCCCGCTATACGCAGGACCAAAAATCCGGCTCTTCGTACATCAACCCAGAAACACTACTCAGCGGTCCTCCGATTAGTGCGACCTACTCCAATACCTGGTCTGCCTTTACGCCAAGGACGACATTGACGTTTCAGGCAAGCGACGCGCTGATGACCTACGCTACTGTCTCCAAGGGATATCAAAGTGGCGGATACAACGTTAATGCCAGCACGGAAGCCGGGCTGCAAACACCGTTTAACCCAGAATATGTATGGAATTACGAGGTCGGAACCAAATTCGATGGGCTCGATCACCGCCTCCAGACCTCCCTTACGGGATTCATTGACAAGTACACGGATATGCAAATCATCGAATTCGATGAGCGAACGAACACGACGATTACCAAAAATGCTGCCACTGCGACGGCGAAAGGCGTAGAGCTGGACATACGAGGAGCTCCGGCTCGATGGCTTACGCTTGGCCTCGGGTATTCCTACCTTGACGGAAGATTCACAAACTACGTAGTCAACAACGGACCGGGGGCGCCTTTGGCCGTGTACACGGGCAACAAATTACCGTATCAGCCGACAAATTCACTCACAGTGAGAGCTGAGGTGCACTTCGATGCCCCCCAATTGCGCGGCCATATCAGCATCGGTGGAGACGCTACATGGCGGAGCACGATGGAATTTGATTCCGCAAATGATACGCCCGAATTTGCCCGCCAGTTCACCGAAGTGCATGGGCTAGTCAATGTACACGCCAACTGGATGTCCGAGGATGGTCGATGGACTGTATCTCTTTGGGACAAGAACCTCCGGAAAATATGGTATGCGTCCAGCGGCTTCGACGACACAGCGTTTCTAGCTAGCGTTGCCGAGTTTAGTAATCCAAGCAATCACATTTTTTCCTTTGAACCCAACCCTCCGCCATCTTTCGGCGTGACAATCAGTGCCAAGCTTGAGTAGATCGAGCTTCGGAAGTAGACGTTTGTCCGGGAGCTATGCGGTCCCGCTATAGTTATTGGGTAGGATACTTGCTGGATTATTGGGAGCACCATGAAGACAATCCGAGACGATGATGCACACCTTGGGCTTAAAAGGTCTTCCTATAAGTTCTTTTTTAATCAGGCAGAAATGGATTTCCAATGCCGCTGGCTCATGGGAAGTCAGACTTTCCAGGGTAGCGAGATGGGCGAGTGCCTTTACGCCATCTCGCAGATAGAGGATGGGAATCCGACTACTTGGGGGCGCGCATGGATTAATCTCGCGAAGCACGTTGAAGTACGGGCTGAGGCTGCGCTAGAGAAGAAGCATGTTGTAAGCGCCCGAGAGGCGTATCTGCGAACTCATCGCTACTATCGGGCCGCGTTGTTCATTATGAGTGCAAAGGATCCGCTGTTTCTGCAAACCGCCGCTAAGCAGCGCGCATGCTTTCAAAAAGCAGCCGCCCTTTTTTATCCGCCCATCGAGCCAATTGATGTTCCATTTGAAGGCAAAACATTACAAGGGTACTTCTGGCCTGTTGATAGCGATAAAAAGAAGCGAAAGACCATTATTATGATTGGAGGCGGCGAAACGTTTGTTGAAGACTGTTTCTTTTGGACCGGACCGGCTGCAGTAAAGCGGGGCTGGAATGTAATCATGGCCGATCTTCCGGGCCAGGGCCTTACTCCTGAAGATGGCTTTTATGTCCGCCCGGATATGGAGGTACCTATGATGGCGGTGGTTGACTATACGCTCACTCGGCCGGAGGTTGACGCTACAAGACTCGCGGCCGCTGGAATTAGTTGGGGAGGATACATTGTTGGCCGGACGGCTATATACGATAAGCGCCTGAAAGCCTGCGTTGCCAATAGCCCCTTATGGGATATGGAGCGTGCCTTCGCCTGCCGTCCTGTTGTGCCGGACGATGCTACGGCCTTAGCAATTGTCGGGCAGCTTGCTTGGCGCAGAGGAGGATTTCACCCCAGAATGGCGAAGACTCTTGAGGAGCGGAAGAAGCTTTATAGGCCATACAAATGGGATCCGAGTCAAGTGACGTGCCCGGTGCTTTGTGTGAGCTGCACGGGAGAACAGAGCGAAATTGGCGACGAGTGCCGTGAAGCATACGCGATGCTTCCGAACCCTCGAAAGGCGCATGTTCACTTTACCAACGAGGACGGTGCCGAGTCTCATTGCCAAGGTGAGAATCTAAGCTTGGTGAATCAGGTTATGTATGACTGGCTAGACGAGCTGCTTCAATAGCTGGCGCGTACGCCACTGCAAAGGTCACGGCGGTAAGGTTTGAACGCGTGAAATACAGCCGCCTCTATGCAGGATCTGACGGGCAGTCTCATTTTCAGGACGTCGACCTTTCGTTGACTGTGCCGCACGGCAACGCATTCCGATCGGATGAACTGACTGTCCCAGGCGCGTTTTTTAGGGAGGCTAGCGGAACTAACAATCCGAAATGGCAGAATGCATCCCACCGACAGTTTGTGATCATCACTAGTGGCGCGATTGACGTAATGGTCGGCGATGGAACCACTCGGCGCTTTATCCCCGGGGATATCCTGTTAGCTGAAGATACGACTGGCCGTGGACATGTCACAACTGCTGTGGACGGCAAACCGTGGCAGGCTGTCTTTATCCGCCTTGATTGACGTCTGTGAGTTGTCATTAGACCATAGGGCGCGCGTAGATGGGCTACACTGCGCACTACTCCACAAGCAGTAGTTGCCCGTGCAAACGATTGCTCCGATCCGTCTCTCTACAGGTAGACAAATTATCATGCGCACCCGTAAACAGCAGTCGGCTTCGAAGGGAAATAGCGAAGTCACGCGTCGTCCGGTTACTCGGGGCCGGGACTAGTTGCGCGCGGTATTTCAGAGAGAAGTCCGTACCCCCACCGCGCCATTCGGAACGTGCGGACGCTGTTGGTGCTCCGACAATCAGCGAAAGCTGCACGCGTAATTATTGGAAGGCTTTTGCGGGATCGTACAACTGGCGAGCGAGCTTGCGCATCAACTACGAGCAATTAGTTTTGTACACTTCCCTATCTGAATTTGCGCGCAAACCCTGCGGAGCGCTGCGTGGCAGTTAACTTATGGCGTACCGTATTCGCAGGCGGTTCTAAACCGGAAGTGAGTCTGCCCCAGGGCATTGCGTATTCACTTCCACATCTTGGTGTCTGGTTCTTGTTTGCCCCTCTCTGGCAGGTAATACCGGGGATTTATGCTAAATACTTTGGACTATCACTAACAGCAATTGCTTCTGCAATGCTGATCGCGCGCTTGTTTGATGCCGTGATCGATCCAATTATTGGGCGTCTCTCAGATGTATATCGACACAAGACTGGCACGCGCAAACCGTTGATTGTTATTGGTGGTATTTGTTACTCGGTGTCTGGCTACTTTCTCTTTGTGCCGAATGCAAACGTCACGAGCATCTACTTTTTAGGTTGGTTCTTTGCTTTCCTGGTGGCGTGGACCTTATTCGAGATCCCGCATATTGCTTGGGGCGGGGAATTGACTTTGGAGACCAGCGAGAAGACAAGGATCTACGGCATTCGTCTCTCGATGGGCTACCTTGGCCTACTGTTATTCTACGTCGTGCCATTTTTGCCAATCTTTAAGACAACTGCAGTTACGCCTGAGACGCTACGATATTCGGCCATAGTGGCGGGATTGCTAATGCTGCCGTTTCTTTTTATTTGCATTAAGTGGGTCCCCGATGGTCATCAAGAAGTGGACCGAAGCGCCGGTACTGGTAAATCTCTGCCGCCTATAAAGGACCGCGTTAGACTGATATTTAAATCACTTGTAGGTAACAAATCCCTGCTGATTTTCCTGGGTATTCTAGTATTCAGCGAGACGAGTAATGGGATGTGGTACGGTTTGATTTTTCTCTACGTGGACTCCTATTTAGGGCTTGGCCGTCAGTTCGCGGGGATGTTTTTGGTCGGCTATGCCATCGGCGTAATCGCCACCCCCGTGTGGTACAGAGTATCCAAACCGCTTGGAAAGCGGTTGACCTGGGGCTTGGCCACCCTCCTATTGGTAGCTTCCTATGCTTACACGGCCCTTCTTAAGCCAGGCACTACGAGCTTTCTGGATCTACTGACGCTTAAAACGATGAACACACTCGGCCTAGTCTGTGTAGGCCTGCTCGGGCCGTCGATATTGTCGGATATCGTGGATTACGGTCGTTGGAAATTTCGCGTCAATAACGCCGGCCTCTACTTTGCAGTATACGTGTTCGTTGTGAAAGCCATTAAAGCGGTCGCCGGAGCGATGGGTCTTGCGATCGCGGGCTGGTACGGCTTTGAACCGAAGGCGGAGCTTCATAGTCATGCAAGCACGTACGGCTTGGTCTTGGCGGCGTCCTGGGTGCCGTCCATTTGTGTATTGGGTTCGTTGATTTTCATTATGCTAATGCCGATCAATGCTCGGCGTCACGCCATTATTTGTCGTCGCCTCAAACTCAATGAAGAGCGAGCCGTTCGACTTGATAGAGCGCGTTTGTAGTTCGGTAGCTTAATTCCATCGGAGCGCGCGGCGCTTCGGGTTCACCCCGTCGGTTGTGCTACCTCGCGATCGCGTAACCGCGGCGTATCGGTGCTTAGAGTTCAGAACGTCACGAGGTTTATGCGGCGCCTACGATACACACCCGAGGAGCGTACTTTGTTATGAATTCAGGTCTCATCGCCGCAGAGCGCGGCATGGTTGCGACCAGCCAACCTCTCGCTGTGGAAATTGGCGTGGCCGTTCTGCGTGATGGGGGTACGGCCGTCGATGCAGCCATTGCGTCGAGCGCAGCGCTGGGGCTAATGGAGCCTTACAGTTGTGGAATCGGCGGCGACGCGTTTGCGATCGTTTGGGACAACGACAGTAGAGCGCTGTATGGATTGAATGCAAGCGGCAGGTCCCCGCTGGGACTCTCGTATGGCGCGCTCTTGTCGGAGCTGCGGAGCTTAGGCGTCGAAAAAATTCCGGACCGCGGATTGTTGCCCGTTTCTGTACCCGGCGTAGTGGATGGCTGGTTCGCCCTACACAGGCGATTCGGGAAGATCCCATTTGCTGAGCTCTTGCTCCCGAGTATTCACCACTGTAGGCATGGCTTTCAGGTGACTCCGGTCATTGCCACCGAGTGGGCTGCACTTGTTGCGCAGATAGCAGACACGGGCGTCGGCGAGTTCCAGAAACTTTACATGCGCGACGGCAGAACGCCGGGATCGGGAGAAGTCTTTTCTAACTGTGCGTTGGCCGACTCCTATGACGCGATCACTCGTGGAGGAAAAGACGAATTCTATTGCGGGGAAATTGCGAGTCGTATTGACACTTTTATGCGACAGAACGGCGGCTATATACGCAAAGTGGATCTGGTTGCGCACCATTCGGAGTGGGTCGAGCCCGTTTCTGTCAACTATCGCGGCTACGATGTCTTTGAACTACCACCGTGCACGCAGGGCATTGCAGCGCTACAAATGTTAAAAATTGTAGAGGGATTTGATCTGCCGAGCATGGGGCGCAATTCGGTGCAGGCCGTCCACAGTATGCTGGAAGCCAAGAAGATTGTCTTCGAGGATCGTGCGAAGTGGTACGCCGATCCAGCTGCGTTTCAAACTCCCGTGCGCGAGCTTTTGTCTAGGGAATATGCTCGTGGGCGCCGTTCCCTCATTCGGGAAACGGCCCTGATGAAAATCCGGTCCGGGGACCCGCTCTTGCACAATGGCGATACGATATATCTGACAACGGCAGATAAAGAAGGCAACATGGTATCGTTCATTCAGAGTATCTATTTCGGTTTCGGTTCCGCCGCCGTGGTGCCTGGAACAGGCTTTGCTCTTCAAAATAGGGGACTGGCCTTTTCGATGGATCCACAACATCCTAATGTCTACGCGCCCGGTAAGCGGCCATTCCATACAATCGTTCCGGGGTTTGTATTGAAAGACGATCGGCCGTGGTTGAGCTTCGGCGTTATGGGCGGCGATATGCAGCCTCAGGGTCACGTGCAAATACTGACTAATATAATCGACTTCGGCATGGATATTCAGGAGGCGGGCGATGCGCCTCGTTGGCGGCACAACGGCTCTACAACTCCAATGGATAGCCGAGACACAATGTTATCTGACGGTGGGATTGTGTATATGGAAGATGGGATGCCGGACGCTTTGCGGGAAGGCCTTCGGAAGCGGGGCCACCGTGTTGCGGGGAATGAGCAATTGTTCGGGGGATATCAGGCAATCTTGAAAGACAATCGAGGCATCTACTTCGGCGCGTCAGAGTCCCGCAAAGACGGGACCGCCGCTGGATATTAGTAGACGCTTCCACGTACTCAAATGGGTCCGCGGCCTACGCGCGCAAGTCTAATTCAGTGGGCAGCCGCTCGAGCTACTCTTGAGCACCGCAATGTGCCTTACTCGATCGCCAAATAACGACGAGTAGCCCCATTAAAGGCCAGCGGATATTCCTTCGTCAGCGACGATCACCGAGCCGTGGATGAGCCGCGCACTGTCAGAAACGAGAAAGCTCACGACGCGAGCGATGTCAGCTGGACTTGAGAATTTGGTCCTACTGGGAATCATAGCTTCGAGATCTTCCAGAATCGACTTGAATTCAGGTGCTGTGCGTAGCGCTTCATTCATTGGAGTTCGCACGCAGCCAGGTGCCACCGCATTGACATTGATATTGTGGCCGGCCAACTCTCGTGCCAAGGATTTCGTCATAAATATCACGGCTGCCTTGGTCGCCGCATAGAGACTATAGTTCGCGAAGCCCATGACGGCCCCGACAAACGAGCTCAGGTTGACGATTTTACCGCCATTTTGCTGCTTCATTGCTGGTACTACTGCATTGATACAATGAAACGTGCCTTTGATGTTTAGATCGACGATACGATCGACGTCTGCCACGGAAGTCCCCCCAGCGGGAGTCGGGTAGAACAAGCCGGCGGAGTTCACGAGAATGTCGATCGGGCCCAATGCAGTTACGACGCGCCCCACGAGCTCATTTACGAGCTTAGCGTCCCGTATATCACACGCAAACGCCTGCGCGACTCGGCCTCGGGAGCCGCCGAGCGCATCTGCTACCCGGCGGGACTTGGCGATGTCACTGCTGGCTACGACGGCGACACTCGCGCCTTCGGCCGACAGAGCATGGCACACGGCTTCGCCGATGCCGGAGCTTCCACCAGTGACCACGGCCACTTTGCCTATCAATTGCATCTGCACCCCCAGCTGCTATGCCCTTTAGCCTTCCCACTCGAGATTGCCGCACACCGAGATGATTTGGCCCGTAATATGCTTTGCTTTTGCCGATGCCAGAAAGGCGCAAGCGTCACCAATCTCGGACGGCTGGATCTTCGAGTGCATGGAGACGTAATTTAGATAGTCCTGCTCCACCTCATCGGCCGTCCGCCCCTGTTCGGCGGCGTATTTTTCGCAGATTCTGCGCATTCGGGCGTTATTCATCACACCCGGTCGGATCACATTGCATCGAATCCCAAACGGACCCAACTCTTTGGCGAGACTGTTCGATAGCTCCTCGATAGCTGCCTTGGACGTGTTGTAGTCCGAGCGGCGCCGTGGCTTACCACGAACGGATGCCGTGGAGATATTGATAATTACACCGTGGCGACGCAGTTTCATCGTCGCGACAACATTCTTAATTCCATAGAACATGCCGCCCACATTGGTACGCATGGTCGCGTCCCATTCGTCGTAGGAAATCTCTTCGACTGCCTTATGCGCGCCACCGCAGCCCACATTATTAACAAGAACGTCAACATAGCCGCCGAAGCGCTTGTAGGCTTCCTGCACGACGCCTTCGACTTGCGCAGGCACGGCAACATCTGCGCGTGTCGCGGACAATCCAGCGTGGTTGGCTAAGGCGGTTGCTATTGCTGCCGCGTCAAGATCGCAAATGTGAACGAGGGCGCCTTCCTTTAGAAACTGCTCGGCGATGGCGAGGCCAATACTTGTGGCACCGCCTGTCACGATTACCTTCTGAGGCTCCGCCATGTCGAATGACTCAGAGGGCTGTTGCGCTGGCTGCGGACCGACGGAAGTGCGTCAGTGGGACATCGATCATTGATGCGTCGTCAATAACTACTCCGTATACATCCGCAGCGCGTTTGCGCGTGATCCAGCCTTCCTCTACATCATGGAGCACCGCATCGGGATTGCGTTTCATCGGTGGACCGTAGCCGCCGCCGCCGCAGTATCTTGACATCATGCGCTCGCCAGGTTGCAGCGTGATCACGCTGAATTGCGCGAGCGTGTCTATGGTGCCATCGAGGCGCCGGAGAAACTGGCCCGACGGTCCTCCGGGCAACCCTCCGCGTACGCCGCGCGCGGGATTTATTGTGCCCGCGCTCGCAAATCCAGCATCCATCGGAGCCCCGACCGGGCCATATTCGACGTACAGCGATGGGGCTCCGCGAAATGTCCCGGCACCTTCCGTATCCGGCAAAATGTGGCGCGAATAGACGACCAGTGGATGATAGAGCTCATCGAGCTCAACACTATCTTGCCAGCAAAGACCGCCGTTTCCGACATGCGGCACCGCAAACCAGCAATCCGCCCGAGAGCTGGCGGCGCCACCGCTGTGGCCAAGGAAGATCATATTGATGTAGGGCTTATGGTTACGTGGGTCGACTCCCGAGACACTGGCCATTGAGGGAGCGCACGGATAGCCGTTCTCGGCCATCCCGTACCCATCGGCGATTTCCGCAATCGCGCATTGCACGCAATGTGCGGCGTTGTCAGCAATGTTCGTCGTTGAGAGTGAGGTCGAAACGGGGTGGCGCGGGATCCCCACTACGGCGCCCTCTCGCAATTGAACGCGGATTCGGCGGAAGCTGCCGGCATTCTTTGGCACAGTGTGATCAATGGAATTAAAGATTCCCACCATTGCCGCAGTACGTGAGCAAGCCTCGGTCAGGTTCAGGCCACAAGGAAGATTGTCGATGTTGTCGCGGAAATCTACGTCGATTGTTGCCTCGTCAGGCCGAATTTCAACGGTAGCCTTAATGGGAACTCCGTCTTTCGGCGTTCCAGGAAATGGGTCGTGAATACTGGTCCAACTCGCGCGACCGATCGGCATTGCGCGGATAGCGTCTATCATTCGTGCTTCGCTGTAGTCGAACCAGGATTCGGAAAAGCTGTGAATTGCCTCCCAGCCTATCTCATCTCCCAACGCGAGGAATTCGCGCTCGCCGACGCGGGCAGCGCCTACCATTGCGAGGAAATCTCCGCGCCACTGTTCCGGGACGCGAATGCGCATTTCGCACATGCGCTGGAAATCACCAATGGTCTTATAATTCTCCTGAACTTTCACACACGGGAAGATCAACGCTCCCTCCTCGTACACATCCTTTGCACTGGCATGCAACGTGATCGGCAAGGAATTGCCGATATCGGCCTGATGCGCCTTTGCAATAACCGACAATTGATGCTCGCCGCTGCTATCAATGACGGGCACAATGAGCGTGTGATCACCGGCATGGGAGTTTCCGTGGTAGGGAGAGTTGTGCAAGAAAGCATCGCCGCGTTTCAGGACGGGATGAAAGCGACACATCGCAGCGCACATCATGTCAGCTCCAACCAGCACATGAATCGGCAAGCCTTCTGCGGAGGAGAGTAGCCGCGCATCACGCGTGACCACGCAGACAGAAAAGTCCCTGGCTCGATTAAGCACGCCCGAACGGCCTGTTCGGAGCAGCGTATTCGCCATTTTCTTAGCGATACCCTCGATTCGGCTGTTTAAAATTGCCAGCTTCGCACCGTCTGGCTTGCTGCCTTGTATCCCTATCATATGGTCTTTCTCCGCGGTTGCGCCGCTCAAGGCGTGATGATCAAGCTGCCGCTAGCAGCCTGAGAGAAGCGCGCGGCTGCATCGATCGCGATTGTCGCGAACGGGTATTCCACGATTGCGGGGCCCGTGCGGACAGCTCCGCCAGCGAGTTGCTCATGATGTAATACAGGCACGTCAAGGAAGCCTTCGCCGCTGAAAAAAACTTGCCGCTGTTTGGGCCTATCATGTTTGCCCGTATCTACCTCCAGCCTCGCGAGCTCATGATCGCGCAACCGGCAGCTCACCCGTGCGCTCCAAGTAACGAACTCCACGCCTGAGTCTGGGTCTCTGATGGCAAAAATCCGTTCGTGAGCGTCGTGGAACGCACTGACGAGTGTTTCTACGTCCCCCGGTGCCGTGAACCGACGCGCGGGCACGGGCACGTCGATCTCCCAGACCTGGTGCTCGTAGCGCGCCTCGACGATGAAACTGATTCTCTGTTCGATGGAGCCGCCGCCGGATTGCGAAATAAAAGTTCGGCACTTCGATTCGAGCTCGTCGAGCGTCCCATTTACTAGGTCCATATTGAAGTTTGTGCTAGTCGTAAAGCACGTGGCACGATACTCCGAAGTAAGATCAGACATCAGAGCGCCCGCCGCGCTCAAAGCTGCTCCGACTTCGGGAATAATCACCTGCTTGCATCCAAGTCGGCGACCAATGAAGACTGAGTTCAACCCTGCCGCGCCACCACCGCCGATAAGTACAGCGTCCGCGGGGTCGATTCCCTGTTTAACCGTGATGTCGTGGATCGCCTGAACCATGTTTTCTGTCAACACGTCGACGATCGACCACGCGGCCTCTTCGATGGAAGTGTCCAGAGGTTTCGCGACGCGTTCGCGTACCGCTAGGGCGGCCGCGTGCACGTCAAGCCGCATTGCGCCACCGAGGAAGTTCTCAGGATCCAAGTAACCGAGCACGACACAGGCGTCTGTCAGGGTGGCCTGCATTCCACCCTTTCCGTAGCATGCCGGTCCGGGCACCGCCCCGGCGCTCTTGGGTCCAACATGCAGCAATCCGCGACCGTCGACCCATGCAATGGAACCGCCGCCTGCACCGATGCTCTTCACATCGACAGAAGGGAAGCCCGTCATATGGCCGCGATACTCTTCGCCGATCCACATGTCACGCGTCATTGGTATCACGTTGTCACGGACAGCGCTCACATCGTAAGTTGTTCCGCCTGTATCGGCGACGATCGCTGTGCGCACTTTCGTATCGGCCGCTGCATAATACCGCCCGGCAATGGGCGCCATCGAAGGCCCCGAGTTGATGCAGTGAATGGGTGCCAAAGCGACATCCCGCGCATCCATCACGCCCCCCTGTGATGTCAACACCAGCACACGTCCGGTGAAGCCTGCTTCCGCCATTCGAGCGGTCAGGTTCCCCATGTAGCTGCGCATGAGCGGCTTTAACGAAGCATCGATCGCCGCAGAACTGGTGCGCGGGTACTCGCGAATCGCAGGATTCAATTGGTGAGACAAGGTATACGGCACTCCCGGCATATGCTGCTCGAGCAGTGCGCCAATTCGGCGTTCATGATCAGGCCGAACGACCGACCATAAGAGACTTACAGCGACCGCCTTGACCCCGATGAGCTTCATCGCGTCAATAATGCGAAGAACACTCGCCTCATCGAGTGGCGTCATCACACTGCCATCCGATAGGACGCGTTCTCGAGCCTGAAATGTCAAACTGCGCGAGATGAATGGATCGGGATACGCTTGCGTGTGATTGAAGGGGTCGGCACGGCCTCCGGTGCGCAACAAGAGCGTATCCGGATGCCCCTCAGTACAGATGAGTGCCGTACGGGCGACGTTTCCCGTGACGATAGCGTTGATTGCATGCGTGGTGCCGTGGATAAATATTTCGCCGTTACCTAGAAATTCGCCAAGTGGCAGTCCATGCGCACGGGCAGCTATACCGAGGACCTCGAGCACACCACGGATCGGGTCGTCGGGGGTGGTCGGGGCTTTGAACATGCGCAGCATGGACTTCGCGTCCTCTACAGTGAGGTCCGTGAACGTACCACCCGTATCGCAGGCGAACCTCATACTGCGCCGCCGGATCTTTCAGCACCCAGGTGTCCTGGCGTAGAAAGATTCAAAAGCCTTCGCGTCTCACCCGGAGTGGCGACGCGCGCACCCATATTCTCGATGATCTGCCGGGCTCGTTCGACCAGCTGTGCATTTGTGGCAAACCGTCCGCGCTCGAGATATAGGTTGTCCTCCAGACCAACCCGGCAGTTTCCGCCGAGCAGGAGCGCAGCAGCCACCATCGACATTTGCTGTCGTCCGATGCCGAAACCTGCCCAGACACAGTGCTTTGGTAGTAGCCCGGACATGTACTGCATTGTGTCTAGATCGTCCGGAGAGCACCATTTCACACCGAGTGCGATTTGGATCAATGGCGGGTCGTCAACCCAGCCGCTCTCGATCAGCGTCTTGATGAAGAGGATGTCGCCGGGGTGGAACGCCTCCAGTTCGGGTTTGACGCCGATGCGCTGGTAGCGCTGCGCCAGCTTTCTCAATGTGTTGGCGGAGTTCAGGTATATGAACTCGAGCCCAGGCTCAGTCTGCATGCCGCAGGTGGCGTCCAGAGAAGCAAGCTCCGGCAGGCACTCCTCAAGGTGCCGGACACGCTGATCGATAGTCTGCATGTCGCTGGTGGATGCCATCCTCGAGTCGTCGTCGGGTTGCGGAACGAAGAAGCATCCGCCGCCCGCTGTCAAATTGAGGACGATGTCCACTCCGGTCTGTCGGATACGATCGACGACTTCCCGAAAGAGATCCGGGCGCCAGCTTCCAAGACCGGTCTCGGGATCGCGTACATGAATGTGTGCGACAGACGCTCCGGCCTGCGCCGCCGATACCACTGCATTGCAGATCTGCTTTGCAGTGATGGGGAAATTCAGATCCTTTGGATACTTCGGGTTCGGCTGTGCATTACCGGTCACTGCACAGGTAAGGACTACAGGTCGCTTGTCGTCTGATGCTACAACTTGCCGCAGATTCATCTGCTTTCGCACCAGCGTCGAGTGAGTGAGCCCGATCGAATCAGCCGTGACTTAATGGCTGCACACCCATGTTTCCGGGTCGGAAGTCCGGCTGCGCAGCGGAGCTCATTAAGACAAGCTGAATTCTTAAAATAGCATTTCATAAGCATAAATATATTTTATAATTCTGGCAAGAGAATTTTTGAAAATAAGGCCAAAATCATCCTTATATTTAAAATGAGATATAAGGAGTAGGTTACCTAGAAGCCTGGGAATGCATCGTTTTCGAATGAGTGGGACGATCGTTCACGCGCGAGCAGTTTGGCGCCCCGATATTTTTTGGATCGTTTGGCTGTGGTCGTCGATATGTCGTCGTCGGCGTTATACGCCAATCTCGCCGATTAGCCGGCCATGGTCTGTTACAAGCCCCCTGACCCGCCGAAATTGATGGACACGGTCAGCCCGAACGACCGGACTGCATTCGCCGTCATAAGGAAGATGTGGTTTGCTGGATTATTCAGCTCGCTCAGGCTTTCGTAATAAGGCGTTATATCTGCTCCAAAGGTTGTATACCGAATATTGGTAATGTTTTTGCCCCAAAGTCGCACTTCCCAACGACCGTCTTGCCGAGTCCAACTCGCATGCGCGTTGACCAAGCCGTTCCAAGCCGTCTTATCTCGGATGAACTGTGGAATATCGTTCGCAACATCTAACTCGTACCTCCCGCGATACGTGTAGTCGCCCTCGATGCTCACTGTTCCTTGAAGCTGCGGCACATTGACATGTAAATCAGCATATGCGGTGACAGATTGCTCAGGCGTATAAGGCACTTTGTTGCCCGTATTAATCGTCGGTGGTAATCCGGGGCCGTTGTCGATCACGTAGTCCGTGAACCGACCTCGTAGATAGTCGTAGCTTGTACCCAACGTAAGCCACCGAATCGGTGCAACAGTGAAGTCGGCTTCTACCCCCTTCACCTCGGCCGCTCCGGCATTCGTCGTCTGAAAGGAGAGGGTCTGACCGACGTATTCAACTACCTGGAGATCCCGAAACTTGTCAATAAAGGCAGCGACGTTGAGCTGTAGTCGGTGGTCCAAGCCGTCGAACTTAGTGCCCAGCTCGTAGTTCCAAACGTATTCAGGCTGGAATGGCGTATTGAGAGCGGCTGCCGTAGAGCCCTGAACGTTGTAGCCGCCGCTCTGAAAGCCCTTCGCTACTGTTGCGTACGTCATAACTTCCTCGGTGGGCTGATACGTTAATGCAGCACGCGGCGTAAAAGCGGACCAGGATTTCGAATAGTTCGCGCTGATAGGTGGTCCGCTGATGACGGTTCCAGGGCTGATAAAAGAAGCTCCTGACTTCGTCTCGATCGTGTATCGCCCTCCGACAGACAATTTGAGTGGATCCACAAACGCAAACGTGACGTCGCCGAAAGCGGCGGAGCTATTCGTGGTGGTGTTTTGGTCTATCTCTGCAACAAATTGCGGCCTGTCAACAGCAAAGGAGATCAGCGTCCCCGGAATGATGTTGAATGGAATGGGCGTTGGCCGATCCCGGTCCGAATGGAGGTAGTACAGACCTGAGACCCATGTCAGCCGTTGATTGGTCGCGGAGGCGAGGCGGAGTTCCTCAGAGAATTGTTTGTCAAACTCGTGGATGTAAGAGACCGCCTCGCTTAGCGGGTCGGCGGTTATGGAGCTTTCACTTAACGCGGAGACATGGCGATATGCAGTAATTGATGTGAGTTCTCCGACGCCTGTGGCCCAATCGACGCGCTCGGACAACCCCCAGCGCGTACGGTTCGACCGCCCGGGAAATGCTTGTGCGGTCTCTGTTGGACTGTAGACGAGCCCGGGGTCGAGCGCGGGCTGGAAATTACCTAGGATCCAGGTGGCTGCTGTGTCCTTTTCCGTCAGGTAATCAAAGGCGAGCAGGGATTTGACATCCACTGAAGGCGTAAAGAGTAGCTTTCCGCTCATTGTCCACCTGTTCTCGCTACCGAGTTCGCTGCCGGTGGTCACGTCGCGTATATAGCCGTCGCGATTGTGTGTCGTCACTGTAAATCGGGCAGCCAGCTTGTCATCCACGATGGGTGTATTGAACATTCCCTTAACTTCGGCCAGGTTGTCTTCTCCGTACGTAACTTCTACCTTCCCCTCGGTGCCGAAGATAGGACGCTTCGTGTAGATCGATACAACGCCGTTGGCCGCGTTCCGCCCGAAGAAAGTACCCTGTGGTCCCTTTAGCACTTCCACGTGATCAAGATCGAATAGGTCTGGCTGGAAGTCCGCAACGCTCGTTGCACTCACGTCATCTATAAATAGGGCAACGCTCTGATCGGTGCCGGTCGAATCGTCCAGGGTCTCAGCACCGCGAATGGAGATGTAGGCCTCGGCCTGCGAGTTTGGAACGAAAATGACGCCTGGAACTCGCTGCGTGACATCACTTATATCGACGATGCGATTCTTTTCGATATCGGAGCTAGAAAAGACTGTCATTGATATAGGGACGTCTTTGGCTTTGATTTCGCGCCTTGTGGCCGTTACCACAACTTCCTCAAGACCTTGAGATTGCGTAGCACTTTCAGGCGCTTCCGCATGCGCAACTGGGATTGACACAGCAAGCGCGACGTACGCGGTACCAGTTGCGCAAATCATACGTGTTGGGCGCCAACGCCATGCGCATCTGAACGTGTTCATGATGAGCCCCCCCGCGTTGCAGTAATCAGTACTGTTATTAAACGAGCGCGTGACGATGACTTGTAAAGCAGTGCTAGTAGCAACGCGCCGCTCGCGGATGTCCAAGCTGGCAATTGCCCGCATCGAAGAAACCGCTCGCCGTATGCATGCGCTTTGTTGCGGTGCAACGTCCCTCCGGCAGCTTCCGAAGGCGATTTGAAACGGTTTGCCCGGAACGGCTGAAGGCCACCATGGGTAAAAAGCCGTACACGTTATTTACCGACTGACCGGTAAGATAATATTCAGAGGCGACCTAGTCAAGTGGTCGTGATACCTCACAGATTGGCTTGCCCTGCGGATTTAATGAAACGCAGCCGTTATTTCTTGAGCCCTCCCGGCCCGGTGACACTAAACGACTCGGATGAAAGCCACAGGCGCCTGCAGCTGCTGCGTGACACTACGTCTTCGGTATGCCGCGTGGTGAGAAGAGACTCTAGTAAAGAGGGAACCCGGCTGCGATCATGGCTCCCGTGATTCGCAAGCGCTGCTGAGCGCACGCCTATACAAATGGTTCCCGTTGTTGAGCAGAGGTTGGGTTAAGCCGCATAGCGCGGCCGAAGCAGCACCGCGCGAAGCATCCGACGCACCATCAAATGTGTGTCGGGACCAATCAGCGCCAAGTCTTCGACTGACCCAGCTTAATTGATTCCGACTACTAGGAGTGTGAATGTACCCGGTAATGGTACTGGATAGCCTCCGGGGTGGTCGGGTGGTCCAAAGTTGCTGGCGGGAAGATAGACCCGGCCGGTCTGTCGGTCGAGTGCGCCTGTTCGAGTTCCTACCTGAGTCACGAGCCGCTGCACGACGTGGATTGTTGACCGCTTCGTAACTGCAACGACTGTTAGACTGCCATCCGCTGCGCTCGGGACAAAGATGACGCTCTGATCAGGGTCCCAAATAGCTGCGTCCGGGTTTTTCCCCGTTTCCACGCTCCCGACTTCCCGTCCTGCCTTTGCATCAACTACTTTTGTGATTCCGTTGGAGCACGTGGACACCAACCAGTCGTCCGTTGCGTCGTACGCAAGACCCGTGGGACCTTCACATCCGAAAAGCTGTATTACACCACTAACCTTGCGCGCAGATACGTCTAGTACGGCGATTCTGTTCTCGTCTTCTACATTCACATATACCAGCCCGCTGTTATTCGCAACCGCAAATTCGAGTGTCCCGCCAATACGAATCGAGCCAACTGCCGTGAGCTTCCCTGGGTCGATGAGAGTCGCATCTCCCCCCTTACGATTAAATACGACCACGAGCCCGCTCTTCGGCTCAAAGACTACGGCATCCGGGTGATACCCCGTCCGAATGGTCGCAAACTGGTGGCCTGTTCTGCCATCAAAGATGGTCGCCGAATCAGACTCGCCATTGGCACTAACAAACCGACCTGATGACCCGATTCCCGCGATACCGCGCACGTCATGACCAGCAACAAGTGTCGTGGTGGCCATGGACCTATCAAGGTCAACGGCCTGAATGCCAAAAGTACGCGCAACATACAATCGCCGCGTCGATGAATCCACAATTGCATAATCCCAATTTCCGTCCGGGCCCGGCACTCTCTCGAGAATCCGATAGACCGGGTTCGTTTTCACGCCGTCCCCACCCTCGCCGATGCTTGGAAGGCATACGATCAGCAACCCTAATGTGAACCACTTGCGCACCAGAAATATATCCAAAGCGCCCTAATGAGGCGTTGCAAAGTCGTGCATCATTGCACTCCTGCTGTTCTTAGTCGTTCGGCTGGCAACGCCTTCATTGCAGCGCGCACGGCATACTGACTGTACCAAATTGCCGCCGCACCCAGCGGTGTGGCCACGAGAGCAACGCAAGCGAGCGATAACGGGAGCGCGCGTTCGCTACGGAAGACATAGTCGGTCAGCAGTGCAACGCAAGTTGGTGCTAGAGCTAGACCACCAATGGTCTGCATGAGGCTATACATTGCGGAAATCTGCGCGCGCATGCGATTGGGGGTCAATGTCAGCACTGTTGATGGAACGATTGCTGCAGGCCACGTCATTGCGATGGTGGCGACTACTAACAAAAGAAGCGTAACTACCGGCGTCGGCGCCAAGGGAACAGCAATTGCGAATGGTGTAAGAATTGCATAGCTCCAAAACGCCATGCGAATTGCCCGGTCGGGGCGAGCCAATGCAAAAAGACGTGCGGCGAAGTGCCCGCCTACAGCGCTTGCACTGCTTGCAAATACAAAGATGATCAACCCGTATGCCAAGCCGATCTCCGACGTTTTCCATCCAAACTTCCTAACAAACAGTGTTGGCGTCCATGCGACAATTGCGTACGCCGATAGAGTTACGAGCGTAAAGCCGCCGAAAAGTGGCAAGTAAACGCGCCAGTTCTTTAAGGCGTACCGAAACACTTCGGTCCACCCCGGAATGAGATCGATGGATTCGGTAATTTCGCGCACGCCGCGGCGCCGCATTGGTTCACGAATCGCCAACAACAACGCCGCGACAATCAAGCCCGGAGCGCCAATCGCAATAAAAGTTACTTGCCATGCCGCCAAAACACCGAACCAAGGAAGCACGATGGGGGGCGCTGCGGTAGCGAGCGCTACGATGAACCCACCAAGCATGTAGGCAAGAGCTATGCCGAAATATGCTCCCATTGTGTATACGCCGATGACTCTCGGAAGTTTGTTAGCGGGAAAATAATCTGCCATTATCGAATAGGCTGCCGGCCCGAGCGTGGCCTCGCCTATGCCAACGCCAAGTCGCGCAGCTAGTAGCTGCCAGTACGTGCTCGCAAGGCCACACAAACAGGTCATTAAGCACCAGGCCACAATTCCAGCCACGATCAAATTGCGACGGTTATAGTGGTCAGCGAGCCGGCCTAAGGGTAGCCCCATGACTGCATAGAACAATCCGAAGGCCAATCCCTGCAGCACACTGACTTGCGTGTCCGAGATGTGGAGGGACGCCTTCATGGGTGTGACGAGCAAACTAAGCACTTGCCGGTCGATATAGGACATTGTGAACGCGGTCATGAGCAAAAGTGCGATTGCCCATGCATACGGCGCCCGAGGCCATGGCGCCTCGGATCTTCCGGCTTGCGCTGACGTCGGGGAGTGCATGCGTTCGCCGGAGCTAAGCACTGTGGGGGGCCAAGCAATTGAGAAGCCGACGGTCACGGAGATGCGTCCTGCGCACTTTTCCGGCCTCATCTCTTAGGGGCTCATCGACGAACTCGATAGTTCGAGGGACTTTATATTTCACGAGGCGGGATCGCAGGAATTCTTGCAGATCCTCTTCAGTCAGACGACCAGAAACATCTCCACGCAGTTGAACGATTGCGTGGACACGCTGGCCAAGATCGACGTCTGGCAGCCCAATCACGGCACTCGACGCAACTTGAGCATGGGCTTCGAGCGCAGCCTCGACTTCAGCCGGGAACACGTTTGCGCCCCCGCTGATAATGAGATCGCTGCGACGGTCAGCAATGTATAGGTATCTGTCAGTGTCAAGATAGCCTAGATCACCGACAGATTCCCAGTCCCCTGACCGATGCGGCTCAGCGCCCAAGTAATGGTAGGTGGACCCGGGGCCCTCGTCGGGTAGAAAGAAGATCTCTCCAACTTCGCCCGGCAACGCTTCACCTCCATCGGCCTTCAATATCTTGATCTGATATCCCGCCCATGAGCGCCCAACGGAGCCTCTATGGTCCAGCCATTCTGCCCCTGTGATCAGAGTGCCCCCTTGCCGCTCGGTCGCTGCATATCCCTCATAAATCCGGTGAGGCCCCAGCCATCCGATCCATGCCTCTTTCAGCCACGCTGGACAAGGAGCTCCTCCGTGCCGCACAACACGAATGCTCGAAAGATCGAACCGATTACGCTCTACTTCCGGAAGCCGCCAAATGCGGTGCATCATCGTCGGAACCAAGTTGACCCAATCTACTCGATGAACTTCGAGCAGCCTTAGCGTCTCGAGCGGTTCAAATCGCGTCATAACAACGACATGGTTTCCGAGAAACAGTGCAAGATTCGCTGAGGAGAAAGGCATATTGTGATAGAGGGGTCCCGGGATTAGGATCGTCTGTTCCGGAATTAGGAGAAGAATCGAGGCGTCTGGCGCATATGCTCCAGGCATGTGATCCACAATTACTTTCGGTCGTCCCGTACTGCCGCCGGACGTCATTGCTTTCCAATGTGGCGCAATTTTTTCGGGCAGCGGTCGATCTGGGTACGTCTCGAAGGATCCGAAACCAGCCGGAATTGATTTGTAAGCGCAAAATCGGTCCGGTTCGACGCCCACAATTAGCTTTGGCTGGACGAGATTGATAATCGGGGTAAATTCGGCATCCGGCAATTTCGCCGATACAGCATTTGGAATAGCGCCCAGCTTCCAGACGGCTGCTGCGACCTCAAATGTCTCGATGCTATTTGGCAGCGAGATCGTAACGAAGTCGCCTTCTTTTACGCCAAGATCTGCGTAGAGTCGCGCCCTCTGATTCGTGCGCCGCTCGAACTCGGCTCTTGTTACTTCGATGCCGTCGCACGTAATGCAGGGACGCTCCGGATCGCGCTCCGCATGATATCTGTAGAGTCGCCCGATCGGCATCGCTTCCATAAATATCGCTTCACCTCACGCCATGAACGACCCATGAGCAGCCAAGATGCAAATGCATTAACTTCGCTCAATGCATCGAATCCAGGTGGTAATTGCTACCGATCGCGATAGTCCCCCGGTGTCGCTTACTGCACTACGGGTTTTCTAAAATGGGAAAGGTCAAGGCTCGGAAACTGTTGAACTTGCTCGACCGGGATCGCGCGTTTATCGCTCCCACGCCGAAGCTCGGGGACATAGGGAGCCTTCAAGTCCACATTTGTGCGATCGCCGGGGGATCGCGGATCGATTCGCCCCGCGGGCCCACCCGTCTTGAATCCGAAGAGTGCTCGTTCAGCATCGCTCAATGACTCGTAAACACAATCATGCAGACTCGCGGGATAGCAGTCTTGCTGGCGATAGAACGGAAGTGTGTACGGCATCGTTAGGCTGTAACGAACCTCAGTACCGGATGTGAACGCTCCCCCACCGTGCCAAAGGCGACCGTCGAATACAATCACGGAACCCGCCTTGGCTTCGGCGGGTATCGTTTCGATCGGCTTCGGATTGATCATATCTTTAGTATCTGGATCGAGATCAATCGGAGGAGGCGGGCCTAGATGGCTTCTGGGTACTACTCGTGTCGCTCCTCTCGTCGCCTCAAAATCACTGATGCAGAAAATGGTGTTAACCAGTACCGGGATTGGCGTCGGAAATGGAATGGCAATTTGATCTATATGGATAGCCTGCGCGATGGAATCTGTACGCATGATTCCACCGGTAGCACTGCAAAGAATGAAGTCTTTACCCAAGAACGCGTGCCGCATATAGGCGAGCACGATCGGATGGGTTGCGATGTCAATGAATATCCTCCCTTTGTTTAGTAGGGTGCGCACGCTGTGCTTTGGCGCAACCTGACCGTTGCGGTACCTGCCAACCCACGTGTTGCCACCCCTGCCGCCGTTTCCCAACCATGCGCCGCCTTGTTCCTCTTCGAGCTCCGCCTGCTCAAGCAATCGAGCCTTCGTAGCTTCTATTTGTGCTTCGTAAAGTAGATCTTCATGGATACAGTAGCCGAACTCATCCAAGTCCCGTTTGCCCTGCTCAATGTCTTTGGTTGGCGCCGGTCCGATCAAGTTCATTGTCGTTCCTCGTGAATCTCGCGAGTTCGGGCAAAATGCTCGACGAGTCCTCAGTAGAAAGCTGACTCGATTCGCGCACTTTCCCGTTTCGTAAAGAAGGGTGAGGCTATTGCGTGCGCGCTGCACCTGCGACCGAGGAGGCTGCGGATCCATTCCGCGTCACGGCTTCGGAAACCCGCATCCGGCACGCGCAGGGCATCTACTTTCTATCGACCGTCCAGTCGGTATAATAATATATCTCACTAATTGCCCTGTCAATGTGCCTCGCTGATGTTAGGAAAGTCCGTTCGGCCTTGTAGCGCGATAGTCATTGTTCGGCTATTCCTCCCGCCACCAAATTAGACACCTACATGAGCTGCGCGCACCACCTTACCCGAGCAAGCGAGTTGGCCGCGCCGCTCTTGACAGACTATTGTGGTCCACTGCTGGCATACAGACCGTCATGGGAGAATCTGCCTTGGGCGTACTTGACAAAAAAGTAGTGATTGTCACCGGAGCAGGTCGTGGCATTGGGCGCACCACGGCACTAGCCATCGCCACCGAAGGAGGAGATGTCGTCGTAAATGACATAGGCATCGACCCCTCCGGAAACGAAGGCATGTCATGGGCGGAAACAACTGCGGCCGACATTCGCAAGCGTGGGGGCTCCGCAATAAGCCATACTCAATCGATAGGCGAAGACTCAACAAGCACGACCTTGGTTTCCATGGCGCTAAATAAGTTTGGCCGCCTAGATGGGATCGTCAATAACGCCGGAATGCTACGCGACAAGATATTCCACAAGCTGACGCCCGAAGATTGGGATATCGTGATGAATGTCAATTTGCGGGGGAGCTTTCTGCTGGCACGCGCGGCCGCTCGCGTGTTCCGGGACCAGCACGCGGGCAGCATGGTTCACATTACCTCCGGTGTAGGTCTCATTGGTAACGTTGGCCAAGCTAACTATGCCGCTTCGAAACTCGGTCTCGTCGCACTCTCGACTTCCGTCGCGCTCGATCTTAAGCCATTCGGTGTCCGTTCCAACTGTGTCGCACCCTTCGCCTGGAATGACAAGATGGCGCATCTGCCGATTGAGAAAAAGTACATTGACGAAGCGAGACAGTTCTCTCCCGAGCAGATCGCTCCGTTGATTGTCTGCCTGTTGAGTGATCTCAGTGCCGGTGTCTCCGGACAAATTTTCGGAATCGCGGGCAACGAGGTGTGCATTTATTCCCAGGCCCGACCAGTCCGGGTGCTTCGCCATACGGAACCTTGGAGTGCAACCGCGCTTGCCCACGAGGCGTTGCCCTTCTTGCGGCCTTCCTTTTCTGGGCCCGAACGCACGGTGGATGTGTTCAACTGGTACAGCAAGTGACGGCACGTCTCACGAATTCAATTACCTAGGGGACCTTAAAATGCCTAATCGCACCTTAGTCGTTGGTGTGGGCATGATCCCATTTATGAAGCCGGGGACGAGCCCTCCATATTATGAGATGGGCGCTCAAGCCACCCGTGCGGCGATCGCAGATTCCGGGCTAGCGTATTCGGACATAGAACAGGCATTTACTGCGTACGTGCTCGGCGCTTCGACTTGCGGCCAACGCGCGCTCTATGAAGTCGGTATGACGGGTATACCCATTGTGAACGTCAATAATAACTGCTCGAGCGGAGCAACCGCATTGTATCTGGCTCGACAAGTCGTTGAGTGTGGAGCAGTAAATTGCGCGATTGCCGTCGGCTTCGAGCAAATGCTTCCAGGTCCACTTGGCGGAGAGCTATCAGACCGCCCGAACCCGCTCGAAAGGTTCACGGATACGCTCGCCAAGCTCGATGGTCCCGCTAAAGTCCCCGGCGCCGCAGTGCTATTTGGCCCAGCAAAACTGGAATACATTCGGCAGCATGGCACGCCGCGGGAAATCTTTGCAGAAGTCTCCGTCAAGGCTCGACGCCATGCCGTCAATAGCCCGTATGCCGTGTTCCGCACGCCTATAACGATTGAGGAGGTTCTGCACTCCGCAGAAATCTATCCAGGGTTGACTAAATTAGAAGCCTGCCCGCCAACGTGCGGCGCCGCTGCCGCCATCGTGTGCTCCGAATCCTTCGCAAAACGTCGCAACCTCAACGCAGGTGTTGCGATTCGGGCTCAGAGCCTTACCAGCGACACAGGTGACACCTTTGCCGGCGGCACGATCAGCGATCTTCTTGGCAAGGCAATGATTCGCCGCGCCGCACAACAAGTGTACGAGTCGGCCGGCCTGGGCCCGGAGGACATTGACGTAATCGAAATGCACGATTGCTTTGTCATTAACGAAATTCTGAACTATGAAAATCTAGGGCTTGTGGAAGAAGGCGGAGCTGAGAAACTCATTCGCGATGGCGACAATACCTTTGGTGGTCGATTCGTAATCAATCCAAGTGGCGGATTGCTGTCCAAGGGCCACCCCTTAGGAGCAACGGGTCTAGCCCAGTGCGCCGAACTGGTCTGGCAACTAAGGGGCGTCGCTCGCGGCAGGCAGGTGGACGGCGCAAGGCTTGGCTTACAGCACAATGTCGGACTTGGTAGCGCATGCGTTGTCACGCTATTCGAGCGCGTTTGAGGTAGGTCTCCTTTACAATCCCAATTGATTCCCAGTTGTAGACCTTTTTGAGTTCGGCCCGATGCTAGGCTATGCTAATGGTTGTAATGCGATTGCATTGAATTCCATTGGCGTCCGGCAGTAGCGAATTTGGTAGTAGGACGCTTCAAGTGCAGTCTGTGGCTGACCTTTCGACCCGCCTTCAGTTGAGTCGAAGCCGCCCCACCTCAGGGCACATGCGGCGAGTCCAATCTGCGGGGGAGCAATTCGGATCGTTGGAGGTAATCGCCAGTGGTGCAGAAAAAGGCGTCAATGACAAGCAGCACAAAGCGTACTTCGGTCATTTGGCGGGCTCGACATCCGCGACAAGCCAAAAATTTTGACAATAAGAGAGAGGCGATTATACAGGAAGCTGCGCGCCTATTTATTGATCAGGGGTTTGAAAATACCTCGTTAACCGAAATTGGCAAGGCGCTCTCAGTTACAAAGCCGACTCTTTACTATTACTTCAAAAGCAAGAACGATATTGTTCTAATGATTAAGCGGCGCGCGCAAGGTGAGCTGTTTCAGCTGATCGACTCTATTGAGAAAATCGAGTGCACTGGCCTCGAGAAGCTTAGGCGTCTTTTCCCGCGGTACATAGAAATCATCGCAAGTGATTACGGCAAATGTCTCGTGACAATTGCAGATCGCGTACTTGATGAATCGAGCCGGCTTGAAGTCGCGACGGAAGTCAAAAAAGCGGAAGATCGCGTCAAAGGATTTATTCAGCAGGGCTTCGACGACGGTACCATTGCGCGCCGCCCGCTAAAAATAGTCTATTACGCGATATTTGGAATGTTAAACTCAATTGGTGACTGGTATAACCCGCACGGGGTAATACCCCCGAAGAAATTAGTGGAGCACTACATCGGACTGTTAATGGACGGTCTACGGCAGAATTGATTTCGCGTCGCATTGGCGCACTCATCGTAAGTTAATCCCCAATACAACCGCTATACTAATTAGGGCACGCGAACGTCGGCGGGTTCTCTGCTAATCAGGAGATTGCGCAATTTCAGATCTACTACGCTCTGGACGGATCCACCGCATGCGAAGAATCCAGTATGACAGCTAGCTCTTCCTTCCATTCGAGCACATTCCCCAATACAGAGCCGAGTAGACGCGCGCGACGGTAATAAAGATGGCAATCATGCTCATAGGTAAATCCAATGCCGCCGTGAACTTGGATCGCCTCTTGCGCCGCAAACGAAAATGCGGCGGTAGCGGCGATATGAGCGCACGCCGCTGCACGTCCCAGATCATCTGCCCCAACCGATAACGCCCACGCGCCAAAATAGGCATGCGCTCTTGCAATCACATTGCGCGCATAGATATCTACAAGCTTATGCTTAATAGCCTGGAATGAACCAATCGGGCGTCCGAATGCATGGCGTTGAAGCGCATAGTCACGTGCCATTTCTAGGCAGCGCTCCGCACCACCCAGTTGCTCAAATGAAAGAAGGATGGCCGCGCGCGTTTTCGCAAGTTTTAAGAGGTGCGCGCCTGAGCCGGGATCCCCAAGGATCTCGCCGGGAACATTTTCAATTACAACCTCAGCATGTCTTCGGCTTGGATCCAACGTGGTGACCGCTCGCCTTGAGACGCCGGGATTGTTTAGATCTACAAGAACCAAGGATGTACCGAGGGATGATCCATCTGCAGTTTGATCGGCCACTACAATCGCCTGATCAGCGATATCGCCGTCTAGCATCAGCACAATACGGCCGCTAACACGATGCCCATCGTAGCGAACCATAGCGTCCACGCTCGGCTCCGCGTCTCCTTTTAACGGACCGACGCAGATAACACCGCCAGCGCTCGCTAACTTCGGGAGATACACGCCTTTTTGCCGCTCATTACCCGCCAGCATCAATAGCTCAGATGCGAGGTAAACGGAGGATAGGAAAGGCAGCGGAGCCAGCACGCGCCCAATTTCTTCAGCAATAATACAAAGCTCCGGATAACCCATGCCAGCGCCACCGTAGCGCTCCGGAATTACTGCCCCTAGATAGCCCAGCGTACCGAGCGTACGCCAAGTATCCGTCGGAAATTCTTCGCCGGAATTCAAAAGGCGCCGTGCCTCAGCAATCGGGCACTGTTCTTTTAGCAGTTGCCGAACCTGCTCCCGTAACAGTGTCTGCTCTGTAGCGAAATCGAAGTCCATCTGTATTCCACAAAGCGAGCCGAGCTCGCAAATTGTCCTTTTGCACTTCCCTCTACTTTTCTCGACGGAAAACCTTGAACTGTGAGTTCTGTGCGATCTGACGGTAGTACGGTAAGCGTCACGCGCTGCGTTCTGCCGAGGTTACGATGCGCCGAAGCGGAGGCGCAGAGCCGCACTATGTTGGCCGCCTAACCATGCCAATTTCGCAATCAAATACATTTCTATTTCCGACTTCCCCACGAAAGCTCGTCTAGCGATAAGGTATCGCGATTGCTGCTAAGCGCCGCTATGCGAATCAATTTCATTGAACGGCACTCCCTTGTCAACACGGGGCTCGCTTGGAAGACCAAGCACGCGCTCGGCAATGATATTTTTCAAAACTTCGTCCGTCCCACCAGCAATTCTCATCGCAGCACCCCACATCCACTGCCTTTGTAGTTCGGCAACACAGTCCTCCCCAGTACCGCTGGTGCTAATCGCGCGATCTTGTAGTAAATCCAGAAGAAACACTGCTATTTCTTGCCCCTGGCGAGCCGCCAGTAACTTGACTAGCGACTGTTCCGGGCCGGGCGATTGTCCTTGTGACAAAGCTGTAATCGTCCTGATTTGCTCTAACCTCAGACCCTCCTCTTGAATGTACCAATCGACAATTCGCTCGCGGACTCTAAGGTCTACCATGGCGGGTCTGCCACCGAGGCGAGCGGCTCGTGCAAATTGGATTGCCGTAGCGCAAGTGGCGACCGGTAGGGTCCGCGCCACAGAGAGACGCTCGTGCATTAACGCGGTAATGGCAACCTTCCATCCGTCGCCTACGTCGCCGATCCGATGAGCATCGGGGATTCTCAAATTGGAAAGAAAGACCTCGTTGAATTCGGCTGCGCCGGTCGCTTGTCGAAGTGGCCGTATATCGACACCGGTTGATCGCATGTCGACGATAAACATCGTCAACCCCCGGTGTTTTGGAACGAGAGCATCGGTCCTAGCGAGAACTAACCCAAAATCTGAATAGTGCGCGCCAGAAGTCCAAACCTTCTGCCCGTTTAGAAGCCAGTGCTCACCCTCACGGGTTGCCTTCGTGCGAACTCCGGCGAGGTCCGAGCCTGCGGCGGGTTCCGAAAACAACTGGCACCAAATCTCTTCCCCATACAGCGCAGGTGCGACATATCGGCGCCGATGCAACTCGGTGCCGTGAGCAATGAGCGGCGGCAAACAAATGCCAAGTCCAATGGAAAAAAAATCGAACGGAACGTCGAACTGGCTCTCTTCCTTCTCGTAGATGATCGCCTGAGTAACAGTTCCTCCGAACCCACCGAGCTCCGGTGACCAAGTAATTGCTGCATAACCGGCAGCGGCCTTTTTGCGCTGCCATGCCTTGGCGCGCGCGAGCTCAGCTGCTTCGTCCCCGTTCCCATTCCACCGGAGTCTCGACGTCCTTTTGGGTAGCGCGTTTGACTCCAGCCAGCGGCGCGCGCTCGCTCGAAAAGCGGCCTCCTCAGCAGTGTCGGCAAAATTCAAAACCGACTCCGACCGCCGCACATGACCATCCCAATTTATTCCCCTGACCCATCAGGGTGCGCCTTGACGAAGTCCTTTCTCGCAGCCCAGGCTTCGGCTGCCTTCTTAACCGTTGGTGGAAGGCCATCGAGGGTGATTGGGAATCCACCAAGACCAATATTGTGAGTATGGCAAAGCTGATGCAGTGCAAATCCGTACATGAGGCATGCGCGGCGGCCAGCCATATCCTCAGCATGATTAATCGCTTCCTTTGTCATTTTCAGCGCAAACATCGGTTTGGCTGCAATTCGCTTTGCCAGCTCTACCGTGAATGTCTCCAGGCGGGCTCGTTCGACAACTCGATTCACCATGCCGCATTGCTGAGCCTCCGATGCCGTCAGGGAGTCAGCGGTAAACAGCCACTCTTTTGCTTTTCGAAAGCCCAATTCAAATGGATGGGCAAAAGTCTCTACGCCACACACTCCCATATCAACGGTTGGGTCGCTAAAAAGCGCATCGTTGCTTGCGACGATTAAATCACAAGCCCACGCGAGCATCATACCGCCGGCAACACAGTGACCGTGTACTTGCGCGATCGTGGGTTTCGGAGAGTTTCGCCACCTCTCCGTCATATCGAGATAGATTTCACGTTCACGGCTATACGGCCCCTCATATCCCGGCGCCTCTCTTTGACCCCAAACGCCTACGGGTGCGTAATCGCCGATGGCTCGCGCACCATGTCCGCTGAGGTCGTGGCCGCTTGAGAAGTCGGGACCAGCAGCAGCCAAAATCGCCACTTTCGTGTGATCGTCATGCGCGACGAAGGCAAACGCTTTGTCGATCTCATAAATCATGTCCCAACTTTGCGCATTGCGTTTCTTAGGCCTATTCAGAGTAATGCGCAGCACATGCGGCGCAGCACGGTCCAACACCAGGTCCTGGAACGTAGGCAGCGGACGATTGATTACATCGCTTTCTCTGTTTTCCTGTTTCATGCTCGTACTCCTGACTAAGATTTCCTCTAATCGCCGCATGTTGCCCATAATGCGGTCCAGCGCAACGATGCCGAGACCGGTTTGTCACACCGTGAGGTAGAGGAAGCCTGCCCATCATTGCCCGCCAGACCCACAAGGCTTACCGATTCTGTAGCTATCAGCTATGGGGCCCACACGACAGAAGCCTGACTTGCGCCATATCAGCTTAACGGAGGCGAGAATTTCCTATAACCTTTCCTAGTATACCGACTCGTCGGTAGAATAGAAAAGGAAATTTGCTGCCGCAAAAACGCTTGTTGAGCTTAAAACTCAAGGGTCGTTGAGCGAGAGCGCTCAGGGATTCATAAGTCCGCAGAACCCGCTCGTTGCGGCGATTGCGTGCAATATTCCGCTAATAGCGCGGGAGAAGGAAACGGAAGCCCCATAAAGCCAAGTGACACTGTCGTGGTAGTCATCACGTCACCCGCCGACCTATTGTCATTCGCCCTAATCGGCTCAAGGGTTAATATTCTTGCGATGGTCGGTGCTGCTACCAGCGCACAGATTCCTGTTAGCACATCTCTTCGGCGTACACTTAGATCCATTTCCATTTTATGTCCCTTCAAACGCCTATGCGACCCTCATCGTATCTTGCAACCAATCAAATATGACTTCCTGTGCGTACACCTGGTTGTTTATTTCGCAGTGTAATTCCGCCCCCAAGTCACTTGTAAAGACGTGTACTTCACAAGGCGCCGTCATCGCGGCCTTGAATATCCCCAATTGCCGCTGCTGTTCCGGTCCCTCATCTGTGCCTGTTAGACAAAGTGTCGGGCACTGAATCTTCTTGATCTCGTCATCATCGAGTCTAAACTTCTGATACAGCCGCAGGAAATCAAGTATCGTGTCGCCACCGAGAATCCATTGACTTTGATCCATGCCAAAGCGAACGATGGGGATCTGCTTGTCGTAGAGCGCTTGAATGATTTCAGCGAGCTTTTCCGGTGGAATGTCGAAATCTTCAATCTTGGAGTTAGCGTTTTGACCTACAAGATACGCGGAAGCGAGGACTCTATAGAGATCAATTAGAGGCGCACTCAGTATTAAGGCTTTAATTCGAGAATCATGTGCGGCGCCCCGCGCTGCTGTGTAGCCGCCCAGACTCCATCCGATTAATGCAAGTCGCCCGCTGTCGATGCCAGGTTGGGCTAACGTAAAATCCACTACTGCCTTGATCACGACTTCGTAGTCTGACCGGTAGACGTTGGCTGGATCCTCGTACAACGCGCCTCGTTGGCCCGGGCCGTCGAAAATCAAACAGTTGTAGCCTCGCCGTAAAGCCCCCATCGCTCCGAGAAAGAGGCATTCTTCATTGGATCCGTCCCCACCACCGTGGTTTATCAGCGTCGGGCGCTTTATCTTGTGTCCTTCCGGACGAAGGAAATAGCCCGGCAACGTTGCCTTTCCGTATGGAATTCGGACAGGGGTTCCAACGTAGTCGACTGTCAATGTTAGGGATTTGCGGAAGCAATTCTGGGCTTTGAGAAATACTTTCCGCTTCAAGGGGTCCTTATGGCTGATCAAGAACTCTGCGGCGCGATAATAGTTGTAGGCTCGCAAGTAACGCGCCGCGGCGCTCGCCCGATATTTCGAGTGCTCCGCCTCGCCCGCTAGGCGTTCTACTCGCTCGGCGATAACGGTCCACGCAGACCGCCAGGAATCGAAATCGCCGCCCTTAATGCTGTTTGCGGCAACGAAACACTCGCCTAACGCTGCACCACCAAAGGATGCGTAACTCAGTGCTCGGGCGAATTGAAAATTAAAATAGGCGTCCTCAAAAACATTAGGCACGCCCGCTCGCCAGTAAGCGGGGTGTTGACCGGAGATGGGGGCCGTCTGCACCATTGTTTGCTCCTGGACGCATTAGGCGTCGCACCTTTCGGCTTGGATTGGATCAGGGCGGCTGAATGGCTCGAAAGTTCTCGATGAGCGCTAGTCACCTTGACGTCGCAAGCGGCCTGTCTGCCAGGCTGATCTTCCGCAATATTTCGAGCATCCCACAGAGACATAGCGCGATCTAGCAGGGATCTATCGCCTCAGTATTTACCAACCGGACGGAAGAATATATAGTCACATCTCTTGAGGTGTCAAGGAGGTGCGCAGAGCCGCTAGGTTAGCGCAGGCGCGAATCTACAAGATCCTCCCAAGGTACAAAGACTAGGCGTTCGTTGCTCGAGGTCGCGAGCGTTATTACGGGCCGAGATTGCCTTTGGCACGTCAGAAACGGAAACGCAGACGCCAGTCGTACGGCCTACTCTGCCAGGTGAGTGCTGAAGTGTTTCTTACGAACACTACTTAGATAGACCAGTAACGCCGCATTGGAATCGGCCAAGCGCTCGAAGTGCAATTCATCCCAGACCTTTCGGAATCCATGCGGTTCCATCCCTATTGGTACGTACAGAGCTCGTTGAGTTGTTAAGACCGGCCCTAACCGGTGAGGGTGATGCTATTCACTCTCTGATAATGATAGGCATAGCAAGCAGTGGAGGTCCGCGTCCGACGAATTGTCTCATTCGTGCTCTCGCATGAGCGAAACTCGCGTTCGCGAAGATACGGTTTTTGCAGACTTAGGACGTCCTTATTTTTTGTGCTTTTCTCACAAAGGTAAACGGCGATTAAGAGATTTTCATGAACGTGGCCAATCTATTGCATAGGGCTGGGCGGGTCGCTCCCGATCAGTCGGCGCTCGTGCGGGGCGAACAAACTGTGGCGACCTACGGGAAACTTGCCGCCAGCGCTTCGGCGATCGCAACTTCGCTCACACACAAATTTGGCCTTGTTTGTGGTGACCGGGTTGCACTAATTATGCAGAACTGCCCCGAGTTCATTGAGTGCCTCTTCGGTTGCTGGTATGCGGGCGTCACGGTGGTTCCTATCAATCACAGACTGCATCCAAGGGAAGTTGCGTACATTATCGAAGACAGTGGCTCGAAGCTTCTATTCACCACTCCTGACCTGGCATCAAATGTCTCGGATGCTCTTAGCCTTACCTGCGGCACCAAGCCCGAAGTCATTGAAACAAGCGGCATCGATTACCACCGGCTCACACAAGGGTATCTGCGGTTACCGCAAGAGGTACCCGCTGAGCAATGCGCGTGGCTTTTTTATACGAGCGGCACAACTGGAAGACCCAAAGGAGCAATGCTGAGCAACCGGAACTTGCTGGCCATGACGACAGCGTATTTTGCGGATGTGGATAACATTTCCACGAGAGACTGCATCCTACATGCGGCTCCAATGTCGCACGGATCCGGCATGTACATCCTGCCACATGTCGCGGCGATGGCAGCTCAAGTGGTGCCGATTAGCTATAAATTCGAGCCCGACGAGATTCTGGCCCTGATGGCCCGCCACGACGGCATGACGCTGTTTCTCGCTCCGACGATGCTCCAAAGACTGGTTGGTGTCGCGCGCGATCGAGAGCCTGCAGTTAGCAGTCTCAAAACAATTATTTGCGGAGGCGGCCCGCTATATATACAGGATTGCAAGACTGCGCTTGAATTCTTTGGACCAAAGATTGGGCAAATTTACGGCCAGGGTGAATGCCCGATGACAATCACTACTCTGCCGAAGCGGATCTACGCCGATACGAATCACCCGCGCTACGAACAGCGGCTGGGATCAGTTGGCTTCGCGCATGCGGTGGTTGACGTACGAGTGGCGTCTCCTGACAACGATAGTTGCCCAGTGGGGGAGATCGGTGAAGTCCTAGTGCGCGGTGATCCGGTGATGCTTGGCTATTGGCGTAATGCGTTAGCTACTGCCGAGGCCTTGCGCGACGGGTGGCTGCATACCGGGGATCTGGGGTCGATGGACTGTGATGGTTTCCTTACGCTCAAGAGCCGAATTAAGGAGCTAATAATTAGTGGCGGCTCGAACATATACCCGCGCGAGGTTGAGGAGGTACTACTGCTCCACCCTGCAATTGCGGAAGTAGCTGTTGTGGGTCAATCGCACCGCGAAATGGGTGAGCAAGTCCTCGCCTTCATTGTCTGTGCACAGGGTGCGAATGTGAGTTCGTCCGAGTTGGACGCGCTGTGCCTCGAAAACATTGCGCGATACAAGCGGCCGAGAGCCTACAGATTTGTGGCCAAACTCCCGAAGAACAGCCAAGGGAAGGTTTTGAAGACGGAATTACGAAATATGGTAGAGAACCCAACAGCAGCGTCTGGGGAGCCGATATGACTGGGAGGCTGCAAGATCGCGTGGCGATTATCGCTGGAGGGGGTTCTTCTGGTCCCGGTTGGGGAAATGGTAAGGCGACTGCCGTCCTATTCGCGCGGGAGGGAGCCAAATTATTCGTCGTGGACGTCGATCAAACCGCGGCGGATGAAACTGTCGCTCTCATTCGCGGCGAAGGCGGAGAAGCGACCGCGCATCAAGCCGATGTTTCAAAAGGCGATGCGGTTGCGGAGTTGGTCGATCGTTGCGTCGCGATATACAGCCGCGTTGATATTTTGCACTACAATGTAGGCATCATCAAAATAGGTGGTTGCGTTGAGTTGAGTGAGAGCGATTGGCGCCTTGTGCTTGATGCCAACGTTACCGGTTGCTTTCTATTGTGTAAGTATGTGCTTCCGATAATGGAGCACCAGCGCACGGGAGTCGTGCTGACGATCGGATCAGTTGCCGGAATCCGGTGGACTGGCGTTCCTTACATCGCCTATAGCACAACAAAGGCTGCTCTTATCCAGTTCACACGATCGGTGGCGATGCAATACGCCGCGGGAGGGATCCGTGCCATATGTATTCTACCTGGCTTGTTGGATACACCGATGATCTACAAAGGACTACCGGACGCCTATGCGAGTGGTGATGCTCAGCAGATGGTCGCGTTGCGCAAGGCGCAGTGTCCTACTGGGCGCATGGGAGATGCGTGGGATGTGGCCAAAGCCGCCCTCTTTCTAGCATCGGACGATGCCAAATACATCACCGCGACCGAACTTCTTGTCGATGGCGGTATCGCCGCGAAATTCGGCTAATCGTATATAAGCGCCTAAACTCTCAACGGATTGCGGTCCGAGCATAACGACCACATTCGTATAGGTGCGCGATGATGTATAAAACTGTGTATTAGTGACATCGACCCCAAAGCCATTCAGTTGCAGATGGGACTAGGTTTCGTCTCTATGGATGCCGGAAGCATGAACGAAGTTCTCGAAAAAGATGCGCCGACAGCTCTGACTTACACCCTTCAACCCGCACCAGAGCCTGGGCAAGCCGTTGCGATTGCCCCCGTCGTGTACTGGCTGCGCATGCGCCTGCCGGTCGCACTCAACCATATCAATTTATGGGCGCTTGAGGATGGGGAGGGCTGGACTCTTGTCGACACCGGCATGCAGACGCCGGAAACAGCGGCCGCCTGGCAGAGCGTCTTCTCGAGACCCTTGGCCGCCCGGCCGGTGAAGCGCGTCATCTGCACTCACATGCATCCGGATCACATCGGAATGGCCGGCTGGCTGACGCGGCGCTTCGACTGCCAGCTCTGGACGTCGCGTTTGGAGTATCTGACGTGCCGCGTGCTGGTGGCCGATACCGGACGTGAAGCTCCGGCCGATGCGATCCGATTCTATCACGCGGCCGGCTGGGACGCCGAAGCGGTCGAGCACTATAAGGCCCGGTTCGGCGGCTTTGGAAAGATGGTGTATACGCTCCCGGATAGCTATCGCCGAATCGTGGACGGAGAGGATCTCAAGATCGGTAGTTTCCTGTGGCGAGCAGTCGTGGGTCGTGGGCATTCGCCTGAACATGTCTGCCTGCATTGTCCGGAGCTGCGGATCTTGATCTCGGGAGACCAAGTGCTTCCCAGAATCTCCTCTAACGTCTCGGTTTTTCCAACCGAGCCCGACGCCGATCCACTCACCGAGTGGCTTGAATCACTCGCCTCGATTAAGCATCGGGTCTCAAATGACGTGCTTGTTCTCCCCTCTCACCACGAACCCTTTTACGGACTGCACACTCGGCTCGAGCAGTTGATACGAGGGCATGAGGAAACGCTTCTTCGCTTACATCAAAAGCTCATCGAGCCGCAACGCGCGGTCGATGTTTTCAGCATTTTGTTTCGCCGCCAGGTCTCCAGAGAACTCTTGACCATGGCGACCGGCGAGAGCCTTGCGCACCTGAACTGTTTGATCCGGCGAGAACTCGCCGTAAAACAAATCGACGACTCCGGAGTCGCCTGGTACCGGAGCATCTGACCATTCTGCCTTCGCGGGAGAGAAGCCTGGCGAGCGGCAATCTACTGGTGACTTATCGTTGGGCAAAGATTTAGGCTGATGCACGCCACTCTGTTTCTGGTAGACGATAAGGTCTGTTATCGTCTATATAAAGAGAGGCAGTGGATACGGGGTCGGTATGAACGCGATCGTTCCGGTGAAAGCAAGCCAGCTCCAGCGCGCGGCCGTCGGGCTTCCCGAGGTCCTGGTCCGCGCCGGCCCGAACGCGATCTTCGCGGCCGAGGAGTTTTTCAAGGCGACGATTAACAACAACCACACGAAGCGCGCTTACGGCCGCGCCGTAAAGTGCTTCCTCGCTTGGTGCGAGCATGAAGGTATCGAGCTCCGCGACGTCACGCCCGGCCTGGCGGGTAAAGACGTGCAATACCTCGCGGGACACTCGAATCCGAGGACCACGCAGATTTATGATCGTCGGCGCCGGCACGTAACGCGCAATATCGTGGAGCCGATCTCGATTTAAGCGTACCAAAGGACTGGTGCACGATGAGCCCCGACGAATACTTGCAAAACATCCTCGTGCGCGAGGCGGTCGATACCGGCGTCCATTCCCCCGTCCGGGGTGTACAAGCAACGCTTCAGCCCATCATTCAAGGATGGGCCGGCACGGTTTTATCGAGCATCACCCCAAGCGGCTCTTTCGCCAAAGGACCGCCAACAAAAGTGGCACTGACATCGACCTCTTCATTTCTCTTTCGAGCAATACACCCCAGACGCTGAAACAAATTTACGAAAGCCTGTTCCGGTGGATGAGTAATAAGGGCTACGCCCCGAAGCATCAAAACGTCTCGATCAATGTAAAAGCGAACGGCTATAGCGTCGACCTCGTTCCCGCAAAACGTCAGGATATGTACGGCAACGACCACAGCCTCTACCGCCGCCGGGCTGACACATGGACGAAAACAAATGTGGCAACAAATATCGGCTACCTTCAGCAAGGCGGTCGCCTGAACGAAACTAGAATCCTCAAACTCTGGCGCAACCAGAAAGCATTGGAATTCCCGTCATTTTATCTGGAACTGACCGTTATAAATGCTTTGGCCGGTCAGTATCCAGGGTCGCTGTCCACGAACGTGTGGAAAATCTTTGAATATCTCCGCGCTACGTTTACCGATGCTCGCGTCGTCGATCCTGCCAATACGAACAACATCATCTCTGATGACCTCACGATCGCGGAACGTGCCAAGGTCAAAGCTGTCGCTGCGCAAGCGCAGAGCGCGTCCACTTGGAATCAGATAGTCGTATGAGCGCCTGGTCCCTGCCCCGGCTTCTCGCCAAACTTCATGATGATATTGAAAAGCGCCTCGCAACTGTGAGGGAGGCGTTCGAGCATTCCGGCACGAAGGGCGATGCTAGCGAGCACGTCTGGCTTGAACTTCTGAAGACCTACCTTCCGGAGCGGTATCGCGCCGAGAAGGCCCACGTCGTTGACAGTAAAGGCGTGTTCAGCCAGCAAATCGACGTCGTTGTTTTCGACCGGCAGTATTCGCCGCTTATATTCAACTACGAAGGCCAGACGATCATTCCCGCCGAGAGCGTCTATGCGGTTTTCGAGGCGAAGCAAGCCATAAACGCTACGTATGTCGCCTATGCTCGCGCGAAAGTGTCTAGCGTTCGACGCCTTTACCGCACCAGCCTGGCGATTCCACACGCGGGGGGGACCTACGCGCCAAAGGCGTTGACCCATATTCTGGGTGGCATTTTAACCTTTGAAAGCGACTGGACCCCTCCAGTCGGAGAGGCGCTGCTGAAAGCTCTCCAGGGCGGCGGTGCCGAAAGCGCCCTCGATGAACCATCCTGACACGCGATGGTCCCAAGCAGAGAACGGCGCCCAAAATGGGCGCCTTGCACCAGCCGGAGACGCGCCTCCGGGTCAGGTCTCCGCAACCGTCCGGCTATTTTCGAGGCTTTTGCGGGGTTAAGCGGCCGGCCCGAGAACTGCGACTTCACACGTGGACTGAGTGGCGGAGAGGGTGGGATTCGAACCCACGTGCCGGAATTACCCGACCATCCGATTTCGAGTCGGCGCCGTTGTGACCGCTTCGGTACCTCTCCGCAGAGGGCCTGATATTCTAGCTGATGGCCGGTGCATAGGGTGACGAGCTGCAAGTGACCTGCGAATCTCGAGCTATCCGATTCCGAGCGACGGTGATCGCGATGGTCGCGGCATGGCTTATTGTCGGCTGTGCGCGACATCCGCCGCCGCTGGATCGGATCAAGGCCCGCGGCGAACTCCGCGTCGTGACACTCAATAACCCGACGTCCTTTTATCTCGGGGCGCAGGGCGAGGAGGGATTCGAATTTCAGCTGGCAAGCCGGTTTGCGCACGAGATGGGCGTCAAACTTCTTATGTATCCTGCGACCGACGTGCGCGCGATGCGGGAAGAGCTCGCTACCGGACGCGCCGACATTGCGGCGGCGCAACTGACCGCCGATCCCGGCTGGACATTCGTAGGCCAAGCGTCGGCGCCATACGACAACATTCAGCAGCTCGTCGTATACCGCAAAGGAAAGGCGCGACCGCGCGACACGGTGCAGATCGAGTCCTCGCGCCTCGCGGTGCGGGCCGGAAGCGCGCAGGAAGGCATTCTCGAACATTTGAGAAAAACTGTCGCACCTGCATTGAACTGGGTCGCGACCGCACCGAGTTCCGCGGACCCCCTCGAAGATGTTGCCACTGGACGCGCCGACTACGCGCTCGTAGATGCTCGTGAGTTCTCCTTTTCGCGGCACATTTACCCAGATATCGATGTCGGATTCGCATTGCCTGATCCCCGCCCGACACAATGGATCGTGCGCCGCGGAGAGCGTGAACTGTGGCGGCGGGTCAACTGGTTTTTCACGTCGCTCACGCGGTCCGGAGAGCTCGCCGCTCTCGCGCGTCAATCCTCGGGCGATAGTCGTCCGTTCGAATACGAAGAATCACGAGTTTTCCACGAGCACGTCGTCGAGCGACTGCCGCGTTATCAGTCCTGGTTCGCAGAAGCTGCCACACAGACCGGGATCGACTGGCGCCTATTGGCCGCAATTGGCTATCAGGAATCAAAGTGGAACCCGGGTGCTGCGTCCGACGACGGTGCGCTTGGTCTAATGATGCTCACACCGAGTACGGCGGAAGCCATGGGTATCAAGGATCGGGCCGATCCTCGCCAGAACATCCTTGCCGGAGCTCGGTATTTCGCTGCGGTGCGCGCGATGATTCCCGAGAGAATTCCTAACCCGGACCGCACCTGGCTTGCGCTTGCCGCATACAATGTTGGCTTTGGCCATCTTGAAGATGCCCGCGTGATCACTCAAACGCGCGGCTTAAATGCCGACTCCTGGAGTGACGTGCGCCAAGAACTGCCGCTGCTCGCCCAAGAGCGCTGGTACACGCGCGCCAAGCGCGGTTATGCACGCGGCTGGGAACCCGTGCAGTTTGTCGAACGCGTACAGAGTTTCTTGACGCTGCTTGAGTGGCAACCTACCGAGAATCCGCCGCACGCTACCGCTGCGATTGTAAAACCTCCTGGCACCTCTTGAGCCCTCAACCTAGCGCCGCGGCACGGCGCGCCGCAAAGAATTGCTCGAGCTGCGCCGCGCATTCCTGCTCCAGCACGCCGCCAAATACGTCGACTCGATGATTGAGGCTAGGCAGAGCAAAGACGTTGATCGTACTGCCGGCTGCGCCGGCGCGGCGATCCCACGCCCCGAACACCAGTCGACGCACGCGCGCATGTACGATTGCGGCGGCGCACATGATGCACGGCTCGAGCGTCACGTAGAGCGTCGTATCGTTTAAGCGATAGTTGCCAAGCGCGCGCCCCGCCGCGCGCAGAGCCGTGACCTCCGCATGAGCAGTCGGATCATGCGACGAGATGGGGCTATTGGCGCCCACGGCAATAATGGATCCGCCGTGCGCAAGGACCGCCCCAACCGGGACTTCCGCATTGGCCTGCGCCTGAGCTGCAAGGCCGATGGCGCGACGCATGAATTCGATGTCGGAGCGCAGCGGCGCGCTGGTTGCTGCGGTCATATGGATCCGACGCTGTCCGGATGGGATAGTGCGCGCCTAGTCGTCACGAGGCTTACGATGTCTTCTCGCATGAACCCGCGTTGGCACACGGGGTCGTCCGTTGCGACACCGTAGATGACTTGCGCCAGCTCCTTACCACCGTTTTTGACTCGCATGCATGGCAAAGATCGAGCTCGCGAGCGCCACAAGCGACAAAACTCGTGTCCCCAGCTTGGCGTCGCCCTGGAGACGATGATATCCCAGCCCCTTCAATGCGACCTTGCGTATCGAAAATAAGCTTACGATTAATCTTACCGTCACGCACGTATCGCTGCGCGCTGATCGAGCAGACTTCCTTTCCGGCGATTGCGTGCATCATCGTAGGCCTCAGGACCTGAGGGTCACCTGCGAATTCGGCTTGGCCCGTTCGCGCATCTGTTGCAGCGCATTTCAGTTGTCCCGCACGGCATCAAGCTCTTTTCACTACGTACGCTTGCGTACGTAGTGAAACATCCCGGAGGGGCGTACGATTATCAGGTCACACGGCGCGCCTGCTGTCCGCACGCACGCCGCACTGGCGCAGCGAAGGTTCAAGGCCGCATGTGCGGCAGCGCACTGACCCGCCGGCCTGGAACGAGTCCAATGTGTGCAGGATCCCTCACCCACCTTTGCCACATCTATGACCTCTCGTATGGCACCGGCAGCGCTTCCGCCAGGAAACCTCTTGCTGGCCGGCTTGCCCGCCGTTGACCGCCGGCGCCTGATTGCGCGCTGCGAGCCTGTTGAGCTGGATTTTGAAGAAGTGCTTTGCGAACCGGGCGAGCGCATTCGGCACGTCTATTTTCCCACGGCGAGCTTTATTTCGCTCATCTCTTCGGTCGATAGAGGTTCATATCTCGAAGTAGGCCTTATCGGATCCGAAGGCATGCTCGGAAGTTCGTTGCTGCTCGGCGTGGAGGTCGCATCGCTGCGTGCGCTCGTGCAAGGCGCGGGGCCGGCATTGCGAATAGACGCCGTGCAGTTTTCGCGTGAGATTAAGCGCAGCCCGGCTTTGAAGGCCAGAATAAATTCCTATCTGTACGTCCTCATGGCGCAGCTTGCACAAATGGCGCCCTGCGCGCGCTTCCATGTTGTAGAAGCGCGGCTAGCGCGTTGGCTCCTGATGACCCGCGAACGAGCGCATTCAAATGAATTTGCGCTCACACAGGAATTTCTCGCCTACATGCTGGGCGTGCGTCGCGCCGGCATCACAAAAGCGGCGAGCGACCTGCAAAAGCGCAGGTTGATCCGCTACAGCCGCGGCAGGATGCAAATCCTTAATTCACGTGCTCTGGAAGCGATTTCTTGTGCGTGTCACGCAGATGCGGCGCGAATGTACGCCCGCGTCATGGCATGACATCACCGCACGTAAGCAGCAGCATCAAAGAAGCGGCACGATATTCGTCGGGTATCGGCTGACATCGCGCCGGCTTGTATAGGCCCCACTCATGAGGCGCGCCGGATTCGACTATCGGGTCGATGACCTGTTCAGGGCTGCAGCGGCGCGTATGAGCCTCTTGAAGGCATCCTCATTTATTTCATCACCCTCATGTAAATCGATAGCGCGCCGGGCGTTGCCTTCAAGGCTGGAGTTGAATAGCCCTGAAGGGTCCTTGAGCGAAGCGCCCTTGGAGAATGTCAGCTTCACGGCGCTCTTGTACGTCTCGCCGGTGCAGATCAGTCCATCGTGATACCAGACCGGAACGCCTCTCCACTTCCACTCCTCGACCACCTCAGGGTCAGCCTGTTTGATGAGAGCGCGGACATGGGAGAGCGTCTTGCCCCTCCAGTCGTCCAGTTCCTTGATCCTCGCGTCGATCAGCCGAGAAGGGGATTCGCCCTTGGTCACTGCGCTCTTTTTCATGTTGTTTGCTCCTCATTCGGCTGTTTTTCAATCTTGCGAAGGTACCAATCATAAATCATTCGCGCCAGCCTGCATGAGGCCGGCATCCGTTCCTGCATTCCGCCCAAATCCAATCGCAAGGCCAAACTCCGCTGGAACAGGCGCATGTATCGCGAGCGCAACCGCATCGAGCGCATGATCGGTCACCTGATGATCAACCGCGCTATCGCCACGCGATATGACAAGCTCGCCCGCTCTTTTCTCGACGCGCTTCATATTGCCGCTAGCCGCGGATGCCTACGCTATGCAACTCTGTAAACAGGGCCTGGCGTTGAATTGTGCCGGCAGACTTCAATGTATCCGCGCCAAGACCTGCTCCAGGTTTGCAAAGAACTGCTGCCACCCGTACTTGGCACCCTGGTAGGCCTGCTGCTGATCCGGCCGGAAGCCCGACTGCTCCATGCGCAGGTGGGTCCCCGTGCTTGTTGGGGTGAGAGTCCAAGTGACGACACTCTCGAGACCATAAGCACCCCACGTGTAAGACAGCGTTTTGTTCGGCTCGACTGCCTGGACCTGGCAGTCAACAGCGCCCCAGTCTGCGCGCAGATTGAAATTGTGGCCGACGACAGGCTTGAAGTCGTTCTTCATGAGCCACTCCTCGATCAGATGTGGTTGGGTGAGCGCGCGCCAGATCTTTTCCGGCGGAAAAGGTATCTCCCGTTCGACAACGACGGAGAGCGGTTCGTTCGCCGTATTGGTCATTGGTCCATCCTTTTGAGTAGATCTTCGAGTTGGTCGAACCGGCTTTGCCAGAAGCCGGTCATTTGGCTTGTCCAGTCAATCAGCGGGGCCAAGGCGCCGAGCTGCGCGCTATAGTGCGTCTGGCGACCTTCGTGGCGGTCGCGCACCAGCCCGGCCTGCTTCAGGATCCCAAGATGCTTTGAGACGGCCGGTTGCGAGACCCCGGCCCGAGCCGTCAGAGCCCCGACCGTCTGCTCTCCTTCGCGGCACAATCGCTCGAAGAGAGCCCGCCGAGTCGGATCGGCGAGTGTTCTGAAGAGCACATCGTGAGCGTTCGGCATTTGCGATCGATAACCTGCTGGCTATTGATTAATATATAACTGCCGAGATATGCGTGAGTCAAGCAGGAACTTGGAGCGGCACAATGATCCTCGTCACAGGAGCCACCGTCGAAGGCTGAATCTGAAGACCGCCCGATTATGATGGATCGTACGACCTTGAATGCTTGTTCGAGAGGAAAGGATCGCGATCTCGTCATCGCGCGATGCGGCAGCTTCGTCTCGCTCTATCTAGAGCATTATCTAGAGCATCAAGGGCCGCGTGAACTCAAGAGCGCCGAGCACGGCGGAGACACGAGATCAGGGCTTGGAGGCGAGCTCGCGAAAGGCCGTTCGATCATCTCTCACCTCGGATGGCACGCGCCCAAGCAAGCGGCGAAACGTCCGGTTCATGTGGCTCTGGTCGCAAAAACCTGCCTCAAGCGCGATGTATGCGCACGAGTGGTCGGTCTCGCGCAATGCACGCGCCGCGCACTCGACGCGGAATCGGGCGGCCGTTTCCATCAGCCCTTCACCCGTTGCCTTCCGATATGCGGCCCCGAACCAAGACGGGTGTCGCCCCGCCTCCCGGGCCAGGGCGTTGACTCCCAGCGTTGTGTCATTGCGCAGCCGTCGATGAATCGGATGAACCCAGCTCGGAGCCGCGCGCTCGGTTTGGCTGTAAGCGCCCTGCACAAACCGTCGGAGAGCGGCGCGAAGGCGCCGTTCGTCCGTTTCCAGTGCGTAGAATCGCGCCAACTTTCGGGCCTCGGCGCCCGTATGGCCACCGAGCCAGCGTGAAACTGGCATCGCAGGCATCAGCGCGCGCCCAAGCCAGGCCGCGTCGAACTCAATCTCAATCTGCTCAAAGCCTACGGAGCCAACGGCGTTGCGGTGCGCGGCTCCCGCCTGATAGAAAATAGCCGAGGGACCAGCGATTAGGGTCTCTCCCAGTTCCGTCTCGTTGAGGTAGCGGCCCAGCACGAAGATCGACAGCACGGGCCAATCATGCGCATGTTCCGGAACGCGGGTATCGCTCCGGTCAATTACTCTTCGTACCGTGGCTCCACTGAACTGTCGCAGCATTCACCAGTCCGTCCTGAATCGAGCTCATTATAGTCTTGGACTCGCTTAACCAGCCAAGTTCGCAATCACTGAAGATCGCTGTCCAGGCGGCGGCTCCCACCTTGAATTGGTCCAATACAAGGTGCGGATAGATCGCTAGTCTGGCGGCTATATTGGCGCCGCGGTAATCAGGCGTCCCAGATCCTTCCCACAGTACGCATGACGATCGATGGTGAAACCTTCAACGCTCAACTTCAGTACGATCTGGCTCCCCGGTCGTGCGTTTGCCTTGAGCGGCTACTGCCGTATCACGGCGAACTTGTCCATGCCCAGTGGAGCGGACAGTCATGTTGGTCGCCGCTGTCGGGCGTTTGGCCGGCCGGATCGTTTCTTTCGCCGGAAAATGCTACGGGCTATCCGTCGCCGGGGCAGGTTCTTCTTTTTTGCGGGGAATTGAGCGAGCCAGAACTGCTGCTCGTCTATGGTCCCACCCTTGCCAGTAAGGCCGGGCCGCTCGCAGGCAACCTCGTGCCGATCATCGAGAATCGCCTGGCGCGTCTTGTGGAACTCGGGCGCCAAGTTCTCTGGGGCGGTGCAGTAAGCGTGCGAATAGAACGTCTCGCGGGTCTGTCCAGAAATGCTGACGGCTTCGTTGCTCGCGAGAATCGCACGACGGGAGAGACAGAACATGACGATTTGTAGACCAGGACCGGAGCGCTTGGGCAACGCAACTATTTATGCGTTCTGTGTCGCCGCCTTGTGCAATTCCTTTGTGGCTCCAGTCGCCCGCGCGGCAGAAACGATGGACTGCCACATCGGCACCTATCGGCTGTCTGATGGTGGAAATGTCGATATCGCACCTTCCGACGGCCATACGCTCCGGTGGCGTCGCTTTGACGGCACAACCGGCGCGTTGACCGAGAAAGGCGGTGGACGGTGGACCAGTTCGTATGGCTGGACCGGGCGGCCCGACGGCAAAGCCGTTCAACTTTCCGAGTGTGGGGCCGGCCGTATCAATTTTGATGGTGTAGAAGGGCGACGCGTCCGGTTCGACGTGACGGATACGACATTCACGAGCCATGGCGCAACGCTCGCCGGTCGGCTGATTTTGCCCAAAGGCACAGGCGTCGTTCCAATCGTCATATTGGTGCACGGTGCCGAGCACGACTCGGCGCGACAGTTCAATGCGCTGCAGAGGATGCTGCCAGCCGAGAAGGTCGGTGCTTTTGTGTTTGACAAGCGTGGAACTGGCGGGTCGGACGGCAGTTACAGTCAGGATTTCAATCTGCTTGCGGACGATGCCGTGGCGGCGATGCGCGAAGCCAAGCGCCTTTCTGGAAGGCGTGCAGGGCGGATCGGCTATCAGGCCGGAAGCCAAGGTGGATGGGTAGCGCCGCTTGCAGCGAATCGCGCGCACGTGGACTTTGTCATCGTTTGCTTCGGCCTCGCAGTGAGCGTGATCGACGAAGACCAGCAGGAAGTTGCAATCGAAATGCGCGAGAAAGGTCACTCATCGGCGGACATCGCGAGCGCGCTGGAGGTTGCACGGGCTGCCGAGACCGTTATTGCCAGCGGTTTTACCGACGGATTCGGGCCCTTCGATGCTGTCAGGGCGAAGTACAAAGATGCGCCTTGGTACAAGGACCTGCATGGCAATTACACGTATTTTTTGCTGCCCTATTCGGAATCGCAGCTCCGGGACATGAGTGCGAAGTTCCGGTGGGGCACACCCTTTCACTACGATCCGATGCCGACGCTGCGCTCCAATACGACGCCGCAGCTGTGGATATTGGGGGAAGAGGACTACGAAGCCCCGAGTGCAGAGACGAGTCGTCGCGTTAAGTCGCTCATCGCCGACGGTCTACCGTTCACGCTGGCGGTCTATCCGCGAGCGGAACACGGGATGACGTTGTTCGAAACCGCAGCAGGTACTGGGGAGCGGCTGTCCACCCGCTACGCGCCGGAATATTTTGCGATGATTAAAGACTTCGCTCGATTTGGGGAACTCAGAGGCGTCTACGGTGACGCCGAATTGACGAGGTCAAAGGGTGAGGCCCGCCGAAACTCCCCAGTGCAATGAATCGCGATGACGGTATCGCAGCAGCAAATTAGGAGGACGAACGACAGTAACGACTAAAATGCAAGGCTCTGTCGGCTAATGGCAATGCCAGCTGGAAGTGGGCGCAGAAAATTTGCAGCCGATGTTGAGCAACGCCGCGAACATGGCATCGAAGGTCGCGGCGCCTGCGCAGCAGTAAAGAGAGGCATAATTGACAGCGCACGCAAGCTTTTCAATCGTCACGTGCTTCGGCAGCCATGCGACGCGAATAGCGATCAATGGATCATTAGCTGCCGAAAACTCCGGGCACGTTTCGAGCACCGTGAAGCACTCGCAGTACGAGTGCGCCGTCGTCGAACGGCTCGAAGACGATCAGGTAATTTCCGTGTGTGCAAATCCGTATCGTGTCGCCCAAGTCTGGACGCGCCACGTAGTGATGCGGTCCGTCCGCAATCTTCTCGCAGTGTTGCCGTATCTCGCGAATGAACGAGACAGCGCGCCTAGGATTGTCGAGCGCGATGTAGTCGCCGACCTCCTCCAAGTCAATTTCGGCTTGTGGTGTGAAGTGAGCGCGCATTCACTTCGCGCGATCTTTGGTCATTTTGGTGTACTTGCGCTCCAGACGGTCTAGTACCGCGGCGGCGGGTTTCGGTTTGCCGCTGCGGCGTCCCTTTTCGATTTCTCCACGTAGACCGTCTATTACCGCCTGGCGACGCTTCTGATCTTCTTCCAGAAGTCGCAGTCCATCCCGAATAACCTCGCTAGCAGAAGCGTAACTCCCGCCCTCCACCTGTTCCTTAATGAAGTTCTCAAAGTGGCCACCGATTGTGTAACTTGAGGGCATGACTCTCTCCACTCATTACGAGTATCATAATGTATCATAAACTGCTACCACATGCGCGATCTAGGATCTCTCCCACCGGCAGTCCATCCAGGGCCGGTAGAAGCGATGAATGCGTCGATTTGATCCCTTGACGCCGGTGGCGTGGATGTGAAGTCACTGGCCGCTTTTGCAGTCGACGTGACTCTCTACGAAAACCTCTATGAATTGCCTAGCCCGACGATTTGGAGCGCGAAGATCGCCGCGATTTGTAGGCTTTTGAGCAAATTCAAATCTGGATTGACTGTAAAAATCAGAAACAGGATGACGAAAAAGCTTTTACCGTCAGATTTACCGTCAAAACGGCCCGGTTGGAGCCTTAGGCGTCGGCAAATGGCTCAAAGTGAACCTTTATATTTCACTAAGTTACGCCTGGCGCGATAGAGGGCGATAGATCCCGAAAGGCTAAATTCACTCCCACTCGATGGTGGCTGGCGGCTTTCCAGAGATGTCATAGACGACCCTCGAGATACCTGCAATCTCGTTCACGATCCGCCGCGACACGAGCTCCAGAAACTCATAAGGCAGGCGTGCCCACTGCGCCGTCATGAAATCCACGGTCTCGACCGCACGCAACGCAACGACAAAGTCGTAGCGGCGCCCGTCACCCATGACGCCGACGGAGCGCACCGGCAGAAAAACCGCAAACGCCTGGCTGGTGCGATCGTAGAGCGCGTGTCGGCGCAGTTCTTCGATAAAGATCGCATCGGCACTGCGCAGAAGATCAAGATATTGCTTGCGCACCTCGCCCAGGACGCGCACCGCCAGTCCCGGTCCCGGAAATGGATGACGGTAGACCATCGCGCGTGGCAGCCCGAGCTCGACGCCCAACGCACGTACTTCATCCTTGAAGAGTTCGCGCAGCGGCTCGATGAGCCTCAAGCGCATGCGCTCGGGTAATCCCCCTACGTTGTGGTGAGATTTGATGACATGTGCCTTGCCCGTGCTGCCGCCTGCTGACTCGATGACATCGGGGTAGATCGTGCCCTGCGCCAGAAATTGAATTCCGGAGACTTCATGGGCCTGCTCATCGAAGATCTCGATAAAAAGCCGTCCGATGATCTTACGCTTCTCCTCGGGGTCAGCGACCCCCGCCAGAGCCTCCAAGAAGCGCGCCTCGGCGTCGACGCGTATCACGCGCACGCCAAGATGATCAGCGAACGTGCGCATGACTGCATCGCTCTCGCCCATGCGCAACAGGCCATGATCGACGAACACGCAGACGAGCTGATCGCCAATCGCCCGATGCAGCAGCGCTGCGACGACGGCCGAATCGACGCCACCGGACAAACCTAGTAAAACCCGTCCCTGAGCAACCTGAGCACGCGCGCGCGCGATGGCGTCCTCGATGATATTGCCGACGCTCCAGAGCGCGGCGCACCCGCAGATCTCGCGCACGAATCGCTCGAGGATCTTTGCGCCCTGACGCGTGTGCGTCACCTCCGGATGAAACTGCACGCCGTAGAATTGGCGGCGCTCATCCACCATGGCCGCAAAGTCAATTGCGCCAGTGGACGCCGTGACCTGGAAGCCGTCGGGCAGCGCATCAACGTGGTCGCCGTGACTCATCCACACGTCGAGCACGGCGTTGCCGCTGGCATCGGTCCGATCGTGCAGCTGATCGAGCAGGCGGTTCGCGCCGGTCACGGTCACCTCGGCGTATCCGAACTCGCGCTCAGCGGACGGTGTGACGCGTCCGCCCAATTGCAGTGCCATGGTCTGCATGCCGTAGCAGATCCCAAGCACCGGAACACCGAGGGCGAAAACAGCTTTTGGCGCCTGGGATGGCGCGGCGTCCGTGACCGATTCCGGGCCACCGGAGAGAATCACTCCGCGCGGCGCAAAGCTTCGCACCTCGGCATCCGTCACGTCCCAGGGCCGAATCTCGCAGTACACGCCGCACTCGCGCACACGCCGCGCGATGAGTTGCGTGTACTGCGCACCGAAGTCGAGGATCAGTATCCGATCTGCATGGATGTCGGGGACGCCGGTCATGACACCCGGTAGTTCGGCGCTTCCTTGGTGATGCTGACGTCGTGCACGTGACTCTCGCGCACGCCGGCGTTGGTGATGCGCACGAAGTGGGGTCGGGTGCGCAGCTCCGCGATATCGCGGCTGCCGGTATAGCCCATCGCCGCGCGCAAGCCGCCGGCGAGCTGCTGCAAAATGGTGACGACGCTGCCTTTGTAGGGCACGCGCCCTTCGACCCCCTCGGGCACAAGCTTTTCAAGTTCTGTGGAAGTGTCCTGAAAATACCGGTCGGCGGAGCCGAAGCGCTCGGCCATTGCCCCCAGCGAACCCATGCCGCGATAGGACTTGTAGGAGGCGCCCTGATAGAGCTCGACTTCGCCGGGGGATTCTTCAGTTCCGGCGAAGAGCGAGCCAATCATCACCGCGTGCGCGCCCGCGGCAATCGCTTTGGCGACATCCCCGGAATAGCGAATGCCGCCGTCGGATATGACCGGAACGTCCGCATCACGAAGCGCAGCTGCGATGTTCGCGACGGCGGAGATCTGCGGCACGCCCACTCCGGCGACAACCCGCGTCGTGCAGATGGAGCCCGGCCCGATGCCGACTTTTACCGCATCCGCACCGGCGTCAACCAACGCACGCGCCGCATCGGCGGTTGCGATGTTGCCGGCGATCAACTGCTGGTCCGGCCAGCGGCTCTTGACGCGCGCAACCATGTCAATGACACCGCGCGAATGCCCGTGAGCCGTGTCGATGACCACCGCATCGACCCCCGCTTCGCGCAGGGCGGCTATGCGATCGAGCGTGTCCGCCGTGGTGCCAACGGCGGCGCCGACCCGAAGGCGTCCGCGCTCATCCTTGCAGGCACGGGGAAACTCCGTGGCCTTCTGAAAATCCTTGACCGTGATCATGCCCACGAGTTCATGGTCGCCATTGATGACCAGCACCTTTTCGATGCGATGGCGGTGCAGGAGTCCGAGCACTTCGGCCTTGGGTGCATTTTCACGCACCGTGACAAGACGCGCCTGCGGCGTCATTACGGAGGAGACCGGTGCGTCGAGCTTCTCCTCAAAGCGCAGGTCGCGGTGCGTCACGATCCCGACCACTTTCTTGCCGACGACCACCGGCACGCCCGAGATCCCGCGGCTTCTGGTGAGCTCCAGCACCTCGCGAATCGACATTTCTGGCGGCACCGTGATCGGATCTTTGATGACGCCGCTTTCGAATTTCTTCACGCGCCCGACCTCGAGGGCCTGAGCGTCGATCGAGAGACTCTTGTGCACAATACCGATGCCGCCTTCCTGTGCAATCGTGATGGCCAGGCGCGCCTCAGTGACTGTATCCATGGCGGCGGAGAGGAGCGGGACATTGAGGCGGATACGGCGCGTGAGAGGCGTGGACAGGTCCACCTCGCGCGGAAGCACTTCCGAGTACGCCGGAACTAAGAGAACATCATCGAAGGTCAGGGCTTCTTCGAGGATACGCATGGACGCCGGGGAGCCCATAAGGCTCTGGGTAAACGAGCTATTGTACGCACCTCTCATGTAAGGGTAAACCACCGGCATCGGTGGAGTGGCAAGCGCGCTCTGGATGCGCAGCTCGGAGCACCGCCTCATGGAGGATTAGATCTCCGTCTGCAACCGCTTCCCCTACGAGTTGTATGCTCCGCTGATGAACGGCCCGACAAGCCCCGATAGACCTGAGCGAAAGGTCTACACGATTTCGCAATTGAACGCCGAAGTGCGCCTGCTCCTCGAGCGCGGTCTCGCGGTTGTCTGGGTCGAAGGCGAGCTGTCAAACCTTGCCCAGCCCGCATCCGGGCATTGGTACTTTTCTCTCAAAGATCGCAACGCGCAGATCCGCTGCGCGATGTTCCGGCAGCGAAACATCGCCGTGGGCTTCGCGCCGCGTACGGGTCAGCACGTTCTCGCGCGCGGCCGCGTCAGCGTGTATGAGGCGCGCGGTGACTATCAGCTGATCGTGGAACATCTGGAAGAAGCGGGGATCGGCGCTCTGCGACGCGAGTTTGAAAAGCTCAAGGTCAAGCTTGCCGCAGAGGGGCTTTTTGCTCTCGAACACAAACGGCCGCTGCCCGCCTTTCCGCAGCGTATCGGGGTCGTGACCTCGCCGACTGGGGCAGCGCTGCGCGACATTCTGCACGTACTGGCGCGGCGTTTTGCCCCGGCGGCGGTGCTGATCTACCCCACAGCGGTGCAAGGCGCCGCGGCGGCGCCGGCAATCGTCGCGGCGCTCGAGCTCGCCTCGAGCCGGGCAGAGTGCGACGTGCTGATTGTCTCGCGCGGCGGAGGCTCACTCGAGGACCTATGGGCTTTCAACGATGAACGCGTCGCCCGCGCCATCCGCGCGTGCGCGGTACCCGTGGTCACGGGCATCGGCCACGAGATCGACTTCACGATCGCGGATTTTGCGGCGGATGCGCGTGCCCCCACCCCCTCGGCCGCGGCGGAGAGCGTGGTGCCCGATCGGCAAGCGTGGATAGGCGCACTGGCGCGCTCGGCTCAGCGGCTGGAAGCGGCGGCGCGGCGCGAGCTGCGCGGCGCACTGAGCCGCCTTGACGCGGCGCTGCAGCGCCTTTCGCTGGCGCATCCCGGCGTGCGCCTCGCCCAGCAGCAGCAGCGGCTTGATGACCTCGAGCAACGCATCATCCACGCGCTGCGCTCGGAGCTGCATAACCAGCGCGGGCGCCTCGGCGACGTCTTTGCTCGCCTCGTGCGCCATTCGCCGGACCGGCTGGTGCGCGACCTGCGCGTGCGCCATGAGCTCTGCGCGGAACGCCTGCGCCACGCGCTCCTGGCTTGCGTCGCGCGTGCCGAGCATCGCCTAAGGCTCGCACAGCGCACATTGGATACCGTCAGCCCTCTGGCGACGCTCGCGCGCGGCTTTGCGATCATTTCACGACCCGCGGACGGCGCGCTGATCGGAGACGCGTCGCTCGTCAACATTGGCGACGAGGTCGAAGCGCGGCTCGCCCGTGGACGCTTGCGCGCGCGCGTGCTGGGGAAAAATTGAGACAATGAGAGGACAGACTGTATTGGCGCGCGCCGGCGCGGTGTTTGCCCTCGCGTGCTCCTGCCAACCTGCCCGCGCGGCGCCCGAGCTTCCGCAAGCGAGCGCTGTGCCCGGGGGTGTGGTGGTCTTTCCCCTGGATGCACCCGCGGCGCGTGCGCCCGTCGTAACCTTTGAAGGCAGCCGAACGTTGGTACTCAAAGTTGACTCGGGCTGGCTCGCGATCGTCGGCGTGCCGCTCTCCGCAGCGCCCGGGAGCGCCAGCGCCACGGTGCGCAGCGGCGATGGCCCCGACAAGATCATCGACTTTCAGATCAGCGCCAAGCAGTACGCGACTCAATCTCTCAAGGTCGCGCCCGGCAAGGTCAATCTGTCGAAGAAGGATCTCGCGCGCAGCGCGCGTGAGCACGAACGTGTCGCCGCAGCGTTTGCGACCTTCAGCGAGGCGCCGCCGGTTACTTTGCGGCTTCTGCAGCCCGTACCCGGCACGCGCTCGAGCTCCTTCGGGCTGCGGCGCATTTTCAATAACGAGCCGCGCAGTCCCCACACGGGCATGGACATCGCAGCGCCCACCGGCACACCGGTACAGGCGGCGGCGGACGGTCAGGTACTCGAGACCGGCAATTTATTCTTTAGCGGCAATACCATCATCCTCGATCACGGCGAGGGATTCATGACCTTGTACGCGCATTTGAGCGCCATCGCGGTCGCGCCGGGTGCGCATGTGAAGGCGGGCCAGGTGATCGGCAAGGTCGGCGCGACCGGGCGCGTGACGGGTCCGCATCTGCACTGGGCCGTGGTGCTCAACCGCGTCGACGTGGATCCGGCGTTGTTCCTGGCGCCCGCTCCCTAAAGCCGTGATCCCGTCAGCGTTGCGAGCGTCGCTTGCGCCGCTCGTAGGGGTTCTCGTCGGTGCGAAACTCCACGGCGACGGGCGTTGCAAAAAGATCGAAGGTCTTACGAAAAACATTTGCCAGATAGCGGCGGTAGGCTTCCGGCACCGCGGTTGTCTGGTTGCCATGGACGATGATGCGCGGCGGATTCTTGCCGCCTTGGTGTGCATAGCGCAGCTTGATGCGCCGGCCCCGTACGAGCGGCGGCTGGTGCGCCTCGAGTGCCTGCTCAAGCGCGCGCGTGAGATGCGGCGTCGACATCTCGCGAAAAGCGGCATCGTGTGCACGCACTGTCGCACGCACCAGTTCCCCCACCCCGGTGCCGTGGCGCGCGGAGATGAAGAGCTTCGGCGCGAACGGTACGAAATCGAGCTTCAGATCAAGCTGGCGCCGGATCTGCTCGCGTTGTCCATCCTCGATGCCGTCCCATTTGTTGACGGCGATGAGCAGCGCCCGCCCACGATCGAGCGCCAATCCGAGAACGCTTGCGTCCTGCTCGGCTATGGCATCGTGCGCGTCAAGCACGAGAATCACGACGTGCGCGTCTTCGATCGCCTGCAAGGTTTTAGCGACACTCACGCGCTCGACCGGATCGTCGATTTTGGAGCGGCGCCGCACCCCTGCCGTGTCAATGAGCACAAAATCGCGCTCGTCTTTGCGAAACGGCACAAGAATGCTGTCGCGGGTGGTGCCGGGGCTTTCGCTGGCAATCACGCGTTCGTCACCGAGCAGACGATTGACGAGCGTCGACTTGCCGACATTCGGCCGTCCGATGACAGCGACGCGGATGGCGTCGGGATAATCGCTCGGCTCGGTGCTCGCCTCAAGCCCTGCGAGCACCTGCTCGATGAGCTCATCGCAACCCTGATCGTGACTTGCGGAGATCGCAAACGCCTCGCCCATCCCGAGCGCGTGGAAGTCGGCGGCGGCGACACCCGGATCGAGACCCTCCGCCTTGTTGATCGCCAAGAACACCGGTTTGCCCGCACGGTGCAGCTCGCGCGCTACAAACATGTCCTGCGAAGTGAGGCCGGCACGCGCATCCGCAAGCAGCACCAGGCGGTCCGCTTCGTCGACCGCCCGCTCTGTCTGGATGCGCATCTGTGTCTCGATGCCGACGGGATTTTCGATGAGCCCGCCGGTATCGATCACGACGTAGGTTCGGCCGCCCGCGCGGCCGTAGCCATACTGACGATCGCGTGTGACTCCTGGCACGTCCGCCACGATCGCATCGCGCGTGCCGGTCAGTGCGTTAAATAGCGTCGACTTGCCAACGTTAGGGCGCCCGACGATGGCCACGACCGGCAGCAAATTCCCTCACCGGCCGGTCGGCGTGGCGGTGCTTGGTGCCGTGGATGGTGTCGGCGTCGGAGCCGGCTCGGACGCGGGTGGCGCGGTGTCGGGCGCGGGCGGCGATGGCGACGGAACCGGCTTCGACGGCGCCGGTGGCACGTTGCTCGGCGCGGCCGGGAGCGCTGCGGGTGCGGCGATTGGTGCGGTGGCGGGTTGTGCCGCGGGCCGCGCGGCAGGCTTGGCATGTCCGGGAAGCGGCGTCACGCGATAGGCGCTGATGCGGCCGCGATCATTGATGACGATGACAAGGTTGCCCGCGACCAGCGGCGCATTGCTGATTCGAACCTTTCCCGTGGAGACGCGCGCGGCGAGCGCGCCGGTTGATTTGTCGAGCCAGTGCACGTAGCCCTGGAAGTCCCCCACCACCACGGCGTCGTCCGCCACCGTAGGCGCCGAGAGACCGCGGTGCAGGAGCGCCTTCTGATGCCAAACCTCCGCGCCCGTACGCCGCGTGAGCGCGGTGATCTCACCGTCGGCGCTCGCCATGTAGATGTTGTCATCATCGAGCCCTAAGGTGCGATAGCTCGAGGCCTCGTGCGACCACCACACCTGTCCCGTGTCGAGCGCGAGCATGGCGACCTTGCCCTGAAAGCCGACTACGAAGACGTCCTGAGCGGATACCTGCACCGCCGAATCGATATCGACCAGACGCTCCAGCTCCGTGCGTCCGCGCGGCGGCGCCACCGGCGTCTCCCACGCGACCGTGCCATCGATCGAATTGACCGCGACCACCTTGCCGTTGTCGAAGCCGCAGATCGCCATGTCGCCCGCGATCGTCGGGCGCGCCACGCCACGCAGCGACAGGCGCGGCACCGCCTGCTCCTGCTGCCAGAGTTCCTTGCCGTCCGCCACACCGAGGCCGCGCAGTTTGCCGTCGGCGGTTCTCACCACGAGCGCACGCGGGCCGATGGCAGGCGACGAGAGAATTTCGCCGTTGACGCGCACGCGCCAGCGTACGCGGCCGTTCGCGGCATCCAGCGCAATTACGTCGCCATCGCTCGAACCGACAGCGACGAGACCACCCGCTACGGCCGTCGCTCCGCCGAGCGGCGCCTTGGTGCGGGTGCGCCAGATCTGATGACCTGTCGCGAGCGCGAACGCCGCAACGTCGCCCTTGCGGCCCGCGGCATAGACGCGGTCACCGTCAACGGCGAGCGCAAGCCCGAGCCGCAGCGGCACCTTGGCTCCCCCGACGTCGTCGCCCCAGACCCGATCGACGCGCAAAGTCGCCTGCAGGTTCGCCAACTTCGCTGGTTTGTCGACGTCCTTATCCTTCGAGCACGCGGCGAGTGCGAGCAGGAGGCCGATGGCAACAAAACGTCGCATCGCTACTTTGCTCCGGCGGCGGCGTGCGGCGCGGGTTCGTCCGCGACAAGATCACTGATCTTCAAATCAAGCCTCTCCGGGTCGACCGTGCCGGTGGCATCCGCGGCGCGCGCGGCGCGGTACTCCTTGAGGGCGGATGCGAAGTCCTTCTTTGCTTCGAAAGCATCGGCGCGTACCTCGTGGTAGCTGGGTGCAAAGCTGCCCGGGTCGACCGCCGCGAGCGTCGCCAGCGCCGCGTCGGGCGCGTGCTGCGCGATCTGCACGCGCGCGAGGCGCTCGCGCGCCACCAGTGCCAGGGCGTGATCCGAGGTTGTCTCCATGATGGTCTTCAACGTCGCAGCCGCCTTGTCGAGTTCGCCGGCTTCGACGTATGCGCGCGCCGCAATCAGATTCGCCTGATTGACGTAGGGGGACTTGGGTTGCTCGCGCTGCAACTTGTCGAGTAACGCCAGAGCGTGCGCACGATCGTGACGGCCGAAGGCCTCGGCAATCTGGCGCGATTGCGCACTCGCCTGGCTCGCAAGCTCATCGGTATGCGCCTGCCACCAGCGCCAGCCGCCGAGCACCAGAGCGCCCGCGGCGACTCCGGCCACGATCCACGGGCCGTTCACCTTGAGCCAATTTTGCAGCCGCTCCCACTGTTCTTTCTCTGACAGATAATCGTCCACCAAGCCTCCTCAGAACATTCTAACCACTCGGGCGGTTTGCGAGCCGCACCAAGAGCTCTTCTACCCGTGACGCAAGCTCCAATCGCGGGCACTCCGTCTGACCGGATTCCTGGCGCAAAGGTTTCATCGCAACCATTCCGCGCGCCAACTCCGCGTCGCCGCAGATGAGCGCAAGCGCAGCGCCGCTCTTGTCCGCACGGCGGAACTGGGCTTTGAAATTGCCACCGCCCAGATTGAATTCGAATCTGCGGTGTGGCAGCGCGTCGCGCAGCTCTTCGGCCATTTGCATGGCGTCCGCAACCGCCGTACCGTTTACAATGAGATAGGCGTCCGCCGGGGCCACGCTCGGCACGCGCCCCGCCTGCACCAGCAGATCGACCACCCTTTCGATGCCGAGCGCAAAGCCGACGGCCGGTGTGACCTCGCCGCCGAGCTGCGCAGCGAGCCCGTCGTAGCGTCCGCCTGAGCACACCGCGTCCTGCGCGCCGAGCGCATCCGTAAGCCACTCGAAAACGGTACGCGAATAGTAATCGAGTCCGCGCACCAGTCGCGGATTTACACGATACGCGATGCCGAGGCGGTCGAGGGTGGTGCGCAGCTCCTCGAAGTGCGTGCGCGAGGGCTCGTCGATGTGATCGGTGAGATTGGGAGCCGCGGCGATGATCTCCGCCATCTGCGGATTCTTGCTGTCGAGAATGCGCAGTGGATTGCCCTGCAAGCGTCGCCGGCTGTCGGCATCGAGCGCACTCTCGTGCCGGCGGAAAAACGCGACGAGGGTCTCGCGGTATGCGCGGCGTGCTGCCGCTGTACCGAGCGAATTGATCTCCAGCCGCACGCCCGAAAGTCCGAGCCGGCGCCACAGGCGCGCGGTGAGCGCGATCAGTTCGGCGTCGACGTCGGGACCGGCAAATCCAATCGCCTCGACGTCGAGCTGATAGAACTGGCGGTAGCGTCCCTTCTGCGGACGCTCGTGGCGAAACATGGGGCCAATGCACCAGAGCTTATGGCGCGCGCCGCGCAGCAGGCCGTTTGAAATTGCCGCGCGCACGATGCCTGCCGTGGCCTCAGGCCGTAGCGTGAGGCTTTCGCCACCTTGATCGGTGAAGGTATACATCTCCTTCTCGACGACGTCGGTAAACTCACCGATCGCGCGCTTGAAGAGCTCGGTGTGCTCGATGAGAGGCACGCGGATCTCTTCATAGCCGTAGGAGCTCGCCACCGCGCGCGCGCACGCCTCGAGGTGCTGCCACGCAGCGATAGCGGCGGGCAGCACGTCGTTCATTCCACGAATGGCGTGAATCTGCTGCGCCACTTTTCAGCCCTTTCTCTTCAGGACCCACCATACGACCCCGAGCAGCACCAGGCCGATCAGTGCGAAGAGCGCGGGCACGGCGAAGCGGCGCACATCCGCGAGCGGATCAACGATCGGGGCGCGCGGAGCATCGGGCAGCGCCGCGCGCGCCGTCTCGTTGTACAACGCCACAAGTTCATCGCTCTTCTCCCCCACGAGATCGCTGTAACGGCGAATGTGTCCGCGGGTGAAGACCGGCGCGCCGAAGATATCGTACTCCTCGGACTCGAGCGCGACCACGCTCTTCGGATCGACGTGCAGCTTCTCCGACGCCTGCGTGAGTGTCAGACCCGCGCGCTCGCGCGCGGCGCGCAACCGCGCGCCGATGCCACTCTGGCGAGCGCCGCCGGCGTCAGATGTCATACGCTAAGAGCCGGAGTTGCGGTTGAGATCGGAGAGTGCACGCGCCTGCTCCGAGCTTGGGAAATCCATGCGCAGCGAACGTGCATAGTGCTCGGCGGCAACGCGATCGCCCATCGCGCGCGCGATGCGCACGCCAAGGAGCAGCAGTTCAGGCGTGGCATCAAAGCTGTCGGTGTAGTGCGTCAGCACCGTGCGCGCATCGTTCAAGTGCCCGCGCTCAAATTCCAGGTCCGCCAGTTGATAGGCGGCCTCGGCGAAATTGGGCCGGATGGCGAGCGCGTGCTGCAGGTTCTGCTTCGCCTCGTCGTCGCGATGCGCCGCGCGCAGGCAGACGGCGACGTTCGTGTACGCCGCCTCCGGCGTGCGATAGAGGGGATTGTGCGCAGCCTCGAGGAAATACTTGACTCCCTCCTCGGTGCGCGCCGACTTGCAGAGGAAGACCGCATAGTTATTGGCGACCTCCGGATCCTGCGGTGCGTAGCGCAAAGAGGTGCGATACTCGTCATCGGCCCGCTTGGGATCGCCCAAGCGCTCGTACAGGAGTCCGAGCGCGCTGTGCACCTTGGGACTGCGCGGACTTTCGCGCTCGGCGCGCTCGAGCTTTTCCTTCGCGATGGCGAGATCGCCCTTCTGCAGGTAGCCAATGCCCAGTTGCACGTTGTAGCCGGCGGCCTCCTCATTCGCACTTTCCGGGTGCTGCTGCGGCATCGAGCCGCACGCTGCCAGCGTGGCAAGCAGCGCGGCCGCAGCGATCCGCACGCGCATCGGTTCGGCTGTCATGGCGGTACCGCGACACTCATGGGTTTGTCTCCTAGGCGCGCGGTCGTGCGGTCAATCACACGGCCGGCAAGCTGTCCGCACGCCGCGGCAATGTCATCGCCGCGCGTGCGCCGAATTGTCGCGAGCACCCCGCGGCTGACGAGCTCGTCCCGAAAGCGCTCGATCACTGCCGGCGCCGAACGCCGGTACTGTGTACCGGGGAATGGGTTGAACGGAATGAGGTTGACCTTGGCCGGATGGCCCTTCAAGAGTGCCGCCAGCGCGCGCGCCTGGCTCACCGAATCGTTGACGCCGGCGAGCATAACGTACTCGAACGTGACGCTGCGTCCGTTCTGCTCATCGATATAGTGCCAGCAGGCGTCGAGCAGTTCGGCTATCGGGTGCTTTTTGTTGATGGGCACGAGCTCGTTGCGCAGTTCATCATCGCTCGCGTGCAGCGATACCGCCAGCGCGCAATTGACCTCCTGGGCAAGCTTTCTGATCTGCGGCGCAAGCCCCGAGGTTGAAAGGGTCACGCGCCGCCGCGACAGATCAAAACCGCAGTCGTCCAGAAAAATGCGCAGTGCGGGCACTACGGCACGAAAATTCGCCAGCGGCTCACCCATTCCCATGAGTACGACATTGGTCACGACGCGTTCGCCCGGCCGGCCCGTCTGCTTGCCCTCCCCGAGCTCGCGCTTGGCGAGCCACACCTGGCCCACCATCTCCGCCGTGGAGAGGTTGCGGTTGAAACCCTCCTGTCCCGTGGAGCAGAACGAGCAATCCAGGGCACAGCCCACCTGCGAGGAGATGCAGAGCGTCCCGCGGTCAGCCTCCGGGATGAACACCATTTCAAAGGCCTGCGTCGCATCGGCTTTCAGGAGCCACTTGCGCGTGCCGTCGGCGGATGCATGCACGCTCATGATCTCCGGAGTGCGCACTTCGGCGCGCTCATTGAGCAGCCCGCGAAAATCCTTGGCCAGATCGGTCATCGCGTTGATCCGTCCCTCGCCCGCCTTGTAGAGCCAGTGCATCAGCTGGCGCGCTCGAAAGCGCTTGCTGCCGAGCTCCTCGACAAGTGCCTCGAGGGCGGCGCGCTCGAGCCCCAAGAGATTCACCCTTGCGGCGGCGGGGAGCACTATGGAGAGTTCATTGGACATGGGGTCAAGCGCGCGGATAAAGCTCGGTCGATCTGAAAAAGAAGGCAATTTCATTGGCCGCCGTGTCGAGCGCATCCGAGCCGTGCACAACGTTGCGCTCGATGCTCTCGGCGAGGTCGGCACGAATCGTGCCTTTGGCGGCCTTTTTGGGATCGGTCGCACCCATGATGTCGCGGTTCTTCGCGATGGCGCCTTCGCCCGCGAGCACCTGGATCACGACCGGGCCTGAGGTCATGTAGCGCACCAGATCCGCGTAAAACGGCCGCTCCCTGTGCACCGCGTAGAAGGCGCGCGCCTCGCGCTCGCACAGCTGCGTCATGCGCGCGGCAATGATCTTGAGCCCTGCCGCCTCGAAGCGCCGGCAGATCTCGCCGATCAAATTGCGGGCGACTCCGTCGGGCTTGACAATGGACAGCGTGCGCTCAATCGGCATTCGAGGACCCTTCGCGGAAAAAATTGAAACCCCCATGGAATGCCGCAGCGCCCGGGCGAGCGGCACGGCGCGAGAGTCTACTCCGCGGGAGACGCCCGGCAAACACGCCGCGGGCGCCAAGTCAGACTGAAAAGCTCTCCCCGCAGCCGCATTCGCCCTTCACGTTGGGGTTCTTGAAGCGAAAAGCCTCGTTGAGCCCTTGCTTCACGAAGTCGACGACCGTCCCGTCGATGAGCTCAAGGCTCGCCGGATCGACGAACACTTTGACGCCGCGATCCTCGAAAACGATGTCATCCGGAAGTGCCGCATCGGCATAGTTGATGACATAGGCAAATCCCGAACAGCCGGTCTTACGGACGCCCAAACGCAAGCCGACACCGGCTCCACGAGCGACTAAGAAGCTCTGCACTCGATGTGCTGCGGATTCAGTTAGCGATATCGCCATCGGGTTCGGAAAAGTCTCCGTTTCACCATTCTACGCGGATTCAGCGCGCGGACATAAGGCACGCGTGCAATGCATCTTCGACTACCAGCAGCCGTCCAAGTTTCTCGATCGGCACATCCAGTGCCCGCGCCCACTCGGCAGGCTTGCCCACCGCAAGCTCGTGAAGTGCGCGACCCGGAAGCTGCCGGGTCAGCCACGCCATCACCGCCAGAGTATGCGGGCAGCCGTAGGCCTGGAAGCGTGCATCCCTCACAGTGCCGTCGGCGATGCGCACATGAAAGCGTGCCCAGGTGCCCGACTCCGCCGCTCCGGCCTCCCCCCGAAACACCCCCGGTCGAGGCTCCAGGGCACCGGCACCCGGGAGCTCAGCGAAGAGTTGCCGCGCCAGGGGGCTCAATATGTCAAATTCAATCGGCTCGCTATTTGTCTGTAAAACGCTGGCTTCTGCCGCTATCTTCGGCAAATTGTAGTAACCGGAGGCTGTCCTCAGCCGTTTGACCTCGCGGCCCACAGCCTGCACGGCGCACTCAATATCCTGCTCGCCCGTCTCCCGGCCCAAGCTGAAGCGCAGCGTACTTTGCGCGAGCGCGCTGCTGCGCCCCAGTGCACGCAGCACATAGGAGGGTTCCGCGACGGCCGAGCTGCAGGCGGACCCCGTGGCGAGCGCCAGCTCGGTCAGGCCTGTCACCAGGCTCTCCCCTTCCACGCCGTCGAAGGAGACCGAGAGAATGTCCGGGATCCGCTCGGCTTCCTCACCGTTAAGGTGCACGCCGCCGAGGGCGGCAAGTCCGCCCCAGAGTTCATCGCGCAGGATTGCGAGGCGCTGCGATTCGCCGGTGCGCGCTGCGGCAAGGCGGCACGCGACGCCAAATCCCAGCACTTGATGCGTGGGCAGCGTGCCCGGCCGCAACCCCCGCTCCTGTCCACCGCCAAAGGTAACCGGGCGCAGGCGCGCACGGCTGCCAGAGCGCACGAAGAGCGCGCCAATTCCCTTCGGTCCGTAGAGCTTGTGAGCCGTGAAACTCAGGAAATCCACCGGCGCCGCACGCACATCGATCGCGAGCTTGCCCACCGCTTGCGCAGCGTCGGTATGCAGCGGAACGTCGCGCGCAGCACAGAGGGCGGCGAATGCGGCGACGTCTTGCACCACGCCGATCTCGTTGTTCACGTGCATCAGGGTCACGAGCACGGTGTCGGCGCGCAGCGCGGCGGCGAGCGCCTCGGGGGCGATACGCCCGGCGCGATCGGGCTCCAGGTACGTCACCCTGAAGCCTTCCTTCTCCAGGCGCCGGCAGGGATCGAGCACCGCGCGATGCTCGATGCGGGAGGTGATGACATGCCGCCCGCGATCGGCGTTGCCACGAGCCACGCCCAGAATCGCCAGATTGTTGGATTCGGTGGCACCCGAGGTGAAGATGATCTCTGCACTGTCCGCGCCGATCAACGCGGCAACTTCCGCGCGCGCGCGCTCGATGAGCGCCTGTGCGCGCCGCCCCGGTGGATGAGTCGCCGAGGCAGGATTGGCAAAATCGCCGGAGAGGCATTCGCTCATCGCTTGGGCGACGAGGGCATCGACCGGCGTCGTTGCTGCATAGTCCAAATACAGGGGCGCGGTCATGGTCATCAGCGCGGGCCGGCGCGCCGGCGCCGCTTCTGCACGGCGGTGAGAAAGCCGCGCAGGATGTTGACCTCGTTCTCATCGGGCTCGGCGCGCTGCAGAAGCCTGCGTAAGCGCGCCATCAGATGCGTGCCGCTCTCGGTGCGATCGCGAAAATCGACCTCCTCGAGCACCGCCGCCCAATGCTCGTAGAGAAGCGCGAGGTCCGTAGCTGAGGCGAGTGGCACCGCGCGCGCTGCGACGCTGTGCGCGCTGCGGCCGGCACAAAAGAGCTCGTAGGCGATGATCTGCACCGCCATCGCCAGGTTGAGCGATGGATAGCCCTCATAAGCGGGAATGCGTATCAATAGGTGCGCGGCCTCAAGATCCTCGTTGGTGAGACCCGTGCGCTCGGCGCCGAAGAGGAGCGCGACCGACCCATGCGCCGCCTCGGCGAGGACTCGCGCCGCCGCCTCGCGCGCGTCGATGCTGCGGAAATTCTGGTCGCGATGGCGCGAAGTCGTGGCGCCAATGAAGCCACAGCCCGCGATCCCTTGCGCCAGCGTGTCGACCACACGCGCCCGCGCCAGCACATCGTCGGCGCCCGAGGCGCGCGCCACGGCATCCGGATGCGGGAAAAGCTTGGGGCGCACGAGCACCAGCTCGGTGAGCGCCATGTTCTTCATGGCGCGCGCGCACGCGCCGATATTGCCCGGATGCGACGGTTCAACGAGGACGATGCGGATCAACGGATGCTATCCTCACTTCATGCAGCCACTTCTCAATATCGCCGTGCGCGCCGCACGCCGCGCCGGCGAGCTGATCGTTCGCAGCATGTCGCGCCTCGACAGCCTGCAGATCGCATCGAAAGGCCGCAACGATTTCGTCACCGAAGTCGATCACGCCGCCGAACGGGAGATTATCGCCGTCATCCACAAGGCGTACCCCAATCATGCCATTCTCGCCGAAGAAAGCGGCGCAAGCGGCGATGACGACACGCTGTGGATCATCGATCCGCTCGATGGCACGACGAACTTCATGCACGGCAATCCGGTTTTCTGCGTTTCCATCGCCTGTCAGCACAAGGGCAAGCTCGAGCACGCGGTCATCTACGATCCCCTGCGTCAGGAGCTCTTTACCGCCTCGAATGGGGGCGGAGCGCATCTTGACAACCGCCGCATGCGCGTCACTCAGCAGCGCACGCTCGACGGCGCGCTGATCGCCACGGGCTTTCCGTACCGCGCCAATACCCGCTACATCGACGCGTATATGCAGATGCTGAAGACCGTGATGTTGAAATCCGCTGGCGTGCGGCGCCCGGGTTCTGCGGCGCTCGACCTCGCCTATGTCGCCGCGGGCCGGGTCGATGCCTTCTGGGAGATCGGCCTTTCCCCCTGGGACACGGCCGCCGGCACACTGCTCATCCAGGAAGCGGGCGGGCGCATCGGCACGCTCACCGGCGAGGTCTACACCCAGAAGGGCAATGTCGTCGCGGGTGCGCCGCGCGTCTATACGGCGCTCCTGGCGGCCTTCGCCCGCCACGTGCCGAAGGACCTGCGCGACGAGTAGCGCGCGCCGTTGGCGTCTATGCGGGCACGGGCTTGGCGAGCGGGCTGCGCTTAAAGCCGTATACAAAGTACACCAGCGCGCCGATTACGGTCCAAATCCAGAAGCGCGCCTGTGCTTTGCCAGGCAGGCTCACGAACAGATATGCGCACCCCAGGATCGCGAGCGTGCCGACGACGTTGACGGCCGGGCAGCGAAAGGGCCGGGGCCGGTTCGGCTGAGTCTGTCGCAGCACCACCACCGCTACACTGACGGCGATGAATGCGAACAGCGTGCCGGTGTTTGAGAGCTCCGCGATCTCGGATACCGAGAACAAACCCGCGATCATGGCGACGATGACGCCGGTCACGGCGGTAATCACGTGCGGCGTCTTGAAGCGCTGGTGTACACGGCTGAAGACTTCCGGCAGAAGTCCATCGCGCGACATGACGAAGAAAATGCGCGACTGCCCGAAGAGCATCATCAGCACCACGGTCGGCAGCGCCAGAATGGCGGCGAGTGCGACAAGATTGCCGACGGTTACGAATCCCAAATGGCGCAGGATATAGGCGAGCGGCTCCGTGTTACCGACGAGCTGCTGATAGGGCGTCGAGCCCACGGCGCCGGCGGCGACCAGTACATAGAGGAGCGTGCACACGCCCAGCGACCCAAGGATCCCGATCGGCACGTTGCGATTGGGGTTGCGGGTCTCTTCCGCGGCGGTCGCCACGGCGTCAAAGCCCACATAAGCAAAAAAGATGAGCGCCGCGGCCGCCATGACACCCTTGGCCATACCGTCAACTTCGTGCGATCCGAAGCCAAAAGGCATGAAAGGAGTGAAGTGCGCCCAGTCGATCTTCGGCATTACGATGAAAATGAACGCGCTGAGCGCGGCGAGCTTCACGACCACGAGGACCGAGGTTACCGCGGCGCTCGCCCGGGTGCCGATGATGAGGAGGGCCGTAACGACGAGCACCGCACCCGCGGCCAGAACGTTGACCCCGCCGCCGTGGACGGCAAACATGCCCGCCTTCAGTGCGAGCGGCATGGGCATGCCGAGACTCTGCAACAGACCCGCCATGTATCCCGACCAGCCGACCGCGACCGCCGCGCCGGAGACTGCATATTCAAGGATTAGGTTCCAACCAACAATCCAAGCGACAAATTCGCCCATCACGGCGTAGGAATACGTATAGGCGCTGCCGCTGACCGGCACCATGGCGGACATCTCGGCATAGGCGAGCGCGGCAAAGGCGCACACGAAGCCGGCGATCACGAACGAGAGCATGAGCCCGGGGCCGGCGCGCTCGGCGCCGATCGCCGTGAGGACGAAAATACCGGTGCCGATCACCGCTCCAATGCCGAGCATGGTGAGCTGCAAGGGCCCGAGCGAGCGTCGCAGACCCTTCTTGTCGGCCAGTGCAAGGCATTGTTCTACCGACTTTCTGCGCCAATTCATGCGACCCCCGGATCTTGAGGGCTTGGATTGTAGGTGTCAGCCCGTCCGCAAGCCATCCTTTTAGCTGCCGCGGGGGCGGCGGCGCGCCGCAAGGTGCCGGCGCAGGCGGATATTGGTCATCTCCACGGCCACCGCGAATCCCATGGCAAAGTACAGATACCCCTTGGGAATCTCGAAATGCAGTCCCGAAGCGAGCAGAGCGCTGCCGATCAGAATAAGGAACGCAAGCGCCAGAATCTTGATGGTCGGATAGCGCTCGATGAATGCCGCAACGGTGCCCGCCACCCACATCATGACAGCAATGGCGAAGATGATCGCAGTCACCATTATGGCGAGTTGATTGGCGAGCCCCACCGCGGTGAACACCGAATCGAGCGACAGCACAATATCGATGAGCGCGATCTGCAGCACGATAAAGCCGAAGCGGGCGTAGCGGCGCGCGCTTCTCTGCGCGCGCGAGTGCTCAAGGGTGTGATGGATCTCCGTGACGCTCTTGACGAGGAGAAACAGGCCACCCGCGAGGAGGATGAGATCGCGCGCCGACAGCGGCACGCCGGCGATCGTGAACTCGGGTTGCGTACGGCGTGTGATCCAGACGATCGAATACAGGAGCACGATGCGCGTCAGCATTGCCAGCGACAATCCCACGACGCGCGCGCGTTCCTGGCGGCGCGGCGGCAGACGGTCCACGAGAAGCGCAATGAAGATGACATTGTCGATGCCGAGAACGATCTCGAGCGCTGTCAGGATGACCAGCGACAGCCAGGCTTGCGGATCGGTCAGAAGCGCCAGCATGACCTTGGTGCAGTTTGCGCCCTACGGCAGAATATCGGCCGCGGCCTTCTTCACGGTCGGGAATACGTGCTCGGAAGTGAGGCCGCAATCGAGCGCAATGGCGCTTGAAATATAGATCGAGGAATACGTGCCGGCGATGATTCCAATCATGAGCGCCTCGGAGAAGCCGCGCAGCGCCGCGCCACCCAGAAACAACAGCGCCACGACCACGATGGCGGTTACAACTTTCGTCATAATCGTCCGCGACAGCGTCTGATTGATGGATTGGTCCAGTGCGAGCGCGGGCGCGAGTCTGCGATTGGCGTGGAAACGCTCGCGAATACGATCGAAGACCACCACCGTGTCGTTCAGCGAATAGCCGATCACCGCCAGGATCGCTGCGACCACCGCAAGATCAAACGGCGTCTGCGTGACCGAAAAGATACCGAGCACCAAGATCGGATCATGCAGCACCGCGAGAATCGCGCCCAATGAGAGCCGCCAGGTGTTAAAGCGGAATGCGATGTAGATGAAGATGAGAAGCAGCGTGAACCCGAGAGCCATAATCGCGCTTTTCTTCAGCTCATTGCCGACCTGCGGGCCCACGACGTCGAGCCGCAGAATCTGCGCGCCTGAATCGATGGACTTTAGGGTCTGATCGAGCTTCGCGCGAATGGCGGCGCCGTTTTGCGCGGGCGAGGGCGGCAGGCGGATCGCGATATCGCGCGAAGAGCCGAAATTCTGCACCTGCGGGTCCGCGAAGCCCGCTGCCTGCAGCTGCGTGCGAATGGCGTCGACGTTGGCGGTGCTCGGAAAGCTCGCCTCCACACTCACGCCACCGGTGAAATCGATGCCGAGATTGAGGCCCCGCGTGGCAAACGACGCGAAGGAAGCCAGCATCAGCAGCATGGACAGGCCATACCACACCTTGCGTGTGGCCATGAACGGGAACTGGGTCGGCTTTCTGAAAAATTCCACGTGCGGAGCCCTTTAGATCGGAAGCTTCACGAGTTTGCGTCGGCCGCCGTACATGAGCGTAATGAGCGCACGGCTGCCCATGAGGGAGGTGAACATGGAGGTCGCGATGCCGAGCGTGAGTACGATGGCGAAGCCTCTGATGGGACCCGTGCCGAATACCCACAGCACCACCCCGGCGATCAGCGTCGTGATGTTGGAGTCTGCGATCGCAGAGAACGCCTTCTCAAAACCGAGCCGTATGGCGGACTGCGGCGAGACTCCCGCCCGCAGCTCCTCGCGAATGCGTTCATAGATCAGAACGTTGGCATCCACCGCCATGCCCACGGTCAAAATGATGCCGGCGATGCCGGGTAGCGAGAGCGAGGCGCGCATGATGGACAACAGCGCCGTCAGCAGGATGACATTGCAGAGCAGCACACCGTCGGCGACGAGCCCGAAGACGCGGTAATAAATCGCCATGAACGCGAACACGCCGGCCATGCCGATGATGAGTGCCTGCACTCCCTTATCGATATTATCCTGACCCAGGCTCGGACCGACGGCGCGCTCCTCGATGGGATCAAGGGGAGCGGCCAGCTGTCCGGAGCGCAGCAGCAGCGCCAGATCGCGCGCTTCGCCTGCACCCAGCCCCGTGATCTGAAAGTTATTGCTGAAGACGCCGCGGATGGTCGCAAGATTGATGACCTGCTCGTTGGTGACTTCGCGCGTCTCCTTCTTGCCGTTCACGGTCGTCGTCTCGTGACCCCGCTCGATGAACACTACCCCCATGCGGCGGTCGAGGTTCGCGCGCGTGGTCTTCAACATCTGATCTCCGCCGCGCGCGTCGAGCTTGAGCGACACGCCCGGGCCCTCCTGGGTTGCCGTCGTGCGCGCGTCGGTAAGCTCATCGCCCGTCACGATGATGTCGCGTTTCAGGAGGACCGGTCGGCCGTCGCGCATCTTGTAGAGCTTCGAGCCCAAGGGCGCGCGGCCGCGGGCGGCCGCCTGCACGGCGTTGTTCTGCATGTCCTCGAGGCGAAACTCCAAAGTCGCGACCTTACCGAGAATGTCCTTCACCTCGGCGGAGTTCTGTACGCCCGGCAGCTGCACATTGATGCGGTCAAGGCCCTGGCGCTGTACGATCGGCTCGGAGACCCCGAGCTCATTGACGCGGTTTCTGAGCGTCGTCAGGTTCTGCTGGATGGCATAATCCTGGCGCTGGCGCATCTGCACCGGTGTCAGCGTGGCCTGCACGGCGGGCCCGCTCGCCAGCGTCACGGTTTCAAGCTTCAAATCCGCAAGTGGCTTCGCGAGGGCTTTCTTTACGGCATCCGCATCGCCGTTGGGCGGCAGCAGGACCTGCACACCATTGGGTCGCGCACTGTCGACGCTGATGGGTACAACATCTGTGAAGGGTAGATTCGCCTGCGCAAGCGTGCGCCGCATATCCTGCTCGTAGCCTTCGAGAAGCTGATTCACCGCGCCGTTGATGTCCACTTGATAGAGAAGGTAGAGGCCCCCGCGCAGATCAAGTCCCAAGGGCATCGGGCGCAGGCCGAGCCGCCGCAGCAGCTCAGGCGCGCGCGGTGCAAAGGACAGCGCCGTCAAATACTGAGCGGCAAAGTGATCATTGACGGCGTCGCGCGCCTTCAACTGCTCGACCACGCTCGGGAAGCGGATCATGAGCCGCCCGGAGTCGATATAGGTCTTGGTGTAGCCCACCTTTTGCTCGGTCAAAAACTTCTCGACCGCCTGTTGGGCCACCGCATCAATATTCGCATGGTCCTTGCGCGCGAGCTGCAGCGCCGCATCTTCGCCAAAGAAGTTCGGCAGCGCGAAGAAGAGCGCGAGGACGAGAACGGTTGCAACGAGGATGTATTTCCAGCGGGCGTACTCAAGCATAGTCAGGCGCTTTTCAAGGTGCCCTTGGGCATGAGCGAAATCACCTGAAACCTCTGCACCTTCACCCTCACTCCTTCGGCAATCTCGAGCGTCACGAAGGTATCGCCGACGTCAAGTACGCGGCCGAGAAGCCCCCCTGCCGTCACCACTTCATCCCCCGCCGCGAGCTTGGCCACCATAGCCTGGTGTTCCTTTGCCTTGCGTTGCTGCGGCCTGATGAGGAGGAAATAGAATATCGCGATGAACACCACCATCATCAACAGGGGCGCGAGCTGGCCGTTACCGGTGATGCCGGTGCCCTGCGCCCACGCTTCGGGGATAAGAGAATTCATGGCTGTACCTACCTTGAGGGGGCGGCATTATGCCACAGCACCCGGCGGCTCCCGGCGCTGAGCCAGGTAGCTCGCTGCAAAGCTCGCCAAACGCCCCTCAGCAATCGCCGCCCGCAGCGCACGCATCAGTGACAGGTACACGTGCAGATTGTGGATGGTGTTCAAACGTGCCCCGAGGATCTCCCCGCAGCGGTCGAGATGCCGGAGGTAGGAGCGGGAGAAGTTGCGGCAGGTGTAGCAACCGCAGGCGGGATCGATGGGTCCGAGGTCCATTTGGTGGCAGGCATTGCGGATGTTGATGAACCCCGCCGCCGTAATGAGGTGGCCGTTGCGCGCGTGGCGTGTGGGGATCACGCAGTCGAACAGGTCCATGCCACGCTGCACTGCAGCTACGATATCTTCCGGACGCCCAACGCCCATGAGATACCGCGGCCGATCCACCGGCATGTGTGGCACGATGCCTTCCAGAACGCGCAAGCGCTCCTCTTCCGGCTCGCCGACGGCGAGGCCGCCGAGGGCAAACCCGGCCCAATCCCGTCGTACCAGAGATTCGAGCGAGGCCGTGCGCAACGAGGCAAACATGCCCCCCTGCACGATGCCGAAAAGTCCCCCGGGGGGGCTTTTTTCATGGTAATGCGCGTGGCTGCGCTCCGCCCAGCGCATCGATCGCTCCATGGATATGCGCGCCTCATCTTCCGTCGCCGGAAACGGTGTGCAGTCATCAAGCGCCATCGCAATGTCCGATGCGAGCGCGAGCTGCATGTCCATCGAATCCTCGGGCGTGAGACGCACCGCGGCACCGTCGACCGGCGAGCGAAAGTGCACGCCCTCCTCCGTAATCTTGCGTAAGCCCGCCAGGCTAAAGAGCTGAAACCCACCCGAATCCGTCAGGATCGGATGCGGCCAGTGCATGAATTGATGCAGTCCGCCGTGCTGGGCAATGACCGCGCTGCCGGGACGGAGCAGCAGGTGGAAGGTATTACCGAGAATGATCTGCGCTCCGAGGCCGGTGAGCTCCTCCGGCGTCATCGCCTTCACCGTGCCGTAGGTGCCGACCGGCATGAAGGCGGGTGTATCAATGCCGCCGTGCGCAGTCGCGAGATACCCGATGCGCGCCGCGCCATCGACTGCCTGAACTGCGAAGGTCGGCCTCACCGCGCGACCCCTGACTGCGGCGTTACGAACATCGCGTCCCCGTAGCTGAAAAACCGGTACCCCGCTTTAATGGCGTGCGCGTATGCGGCAAGCGTGTGTTCGCGGCCAGCGAAGGCGCACACCAGCATCAAAAGAGTGGACTCGGATACATGGAAGTTCGTGAGGAGCGCGTCGACGACCCGGAACTGGAATCCCGGTCGGATGAAAAGGCGGGTCTCTCCGCTGAAGGGGGCCAGTGGCTGTACGAGACCTCCATGGGCCATTGCCAGCGCGGCCGATTCGAGTGCTCGAACAACGGTGGTTCCGACAGCCACGACGCGGCCCCCTCGTACGCGCGTCCGCTCAATAGCATCACAGGTTGTCGCGCCGACCTCCATACGCTCCGAATGCAACACCACTTCATCGAGATTGTTCGTGCGTAGCGGCTGAAAGGTCCCCGCGCCCACGTGCAGCGTAATGAACGCGCGTTCGATCCCGCACGCTTCTAAATCCGCAATCAGACCTGGATCAAAGTGCAGGCTCGCGGTCGGCGCTGCGATGGCCCCTCTTTCCCGCGCAAAAATGCTTTGGTAGCGCTCGCGGTCGTTCGGGCCTGGACTGCGCTTTATATACGGTGGAAGCGGAACGTCACCCCACCTTTCAAAGAAATCGAGGGCCGGCGAGTCCAGTTCAATCCGCCACAGATCCTCGCAGCGTTCAAGGAGTCGGATCAAGCCGCCCATAGTCTGAATGCTTAATCCCTCCCGCAGCGCCTTACTCCTCTTAAGCTGAACCCATGCCTGATTCGACTCGAGCGCCCTTTCCAGCAAGACCTCGACCCGCCCCCCTGCCGGTTTGGAACCGATAAGCCGCGCGGCAACGACACGGGTATCGTTGAAAACAAGAAGATCGCCCGGAAGCAAAAGCCCCGGCAGATCCCGGATCTTGCGGTCCTGGCATATCCCTTTGCGTCCCTCCAGCGTCAAGAGTCGGCTCGCGGAGCGCTCGGCAAGCGGCGTCTGAGCCACCCGTTCCGCGGGAATGTCGTAGGCGAAGTCCTGGAGTTGCACACAGCCATGTTGCGGTAGAATCAAGATCAGAAAAAGCCCGAGTGGCGGAATTGGTAGACGCAGTGGACTCAGACTAGAAAAACTTGAGCCCTCATCAAGAAATTCTTGAGGTGAAGCCCGTCAAAGTCGGTGAAGGCCCTGAACACTCGTTCGAGCTCACGCCGAGCCAAGCCCTCCAAAGGAGGGAAGGTGTAGAGAGCAGACGGCGGGCACCTAAAGCCGCAGGGCCAAGGTGAAGGCGTGCTCCAGACCACGAACCCAAGCGTCGGCTCTTGGGGCGGCGAAAGCCGAAGTGAGATGAAAATCCACCGCCCTTAAAAGCGTGTCGGTTCGACTCCGACCTCGGGCACCATCTAGCTGCTTGATTTTATGAGTTTTTAGACGCTCCTTTGATCGACAAATTGCCCTGCGTGATGGACCGCGTTGGCACGGATGAGTTAGCGCCTCTCGGACGTGGCGTAGATCAACGCGATAGTGTGCCGTTAATCAGCAAGCGAGAGTAACCAGACTATGAATATGTGGCACGAGCCTTGGCTCGAAAGTTGGCGCAGTAGTGGACTACGCCGTCTTCTTTGCGCACGATCTGCTTTGTTGTTCGCGCTTGCGCCGTTAGTACTGGCTCTTCTGGCGCACGCAGACGATTTCTCCAAGGTCTACTACGACGCCAGCAGGGACGAACTCGTAGTCGCGATGATTTATAGTGGCACAAATCCGGATCACGCGTTCTCCTTGCAGTGGGGGCAATGTAAGAAAACGAAGGGCGATGCTGCGAACGAGATCGAAGTTGAAGTGCTGGACAGTCAGTGGCAAGACCCAGCGCGACATGATTTCAGCAAGACCATACGATTCAGCTTGGCAGACCTTCGGTGCCGGCCTGCGAAAGTCACGCTGAGAACCGCGCCACGGTTCGTTTACACACTCTTGATTCCAGCGAGAGCCGTCGGACAGCCATAATCAAGCCGAAGCGTCGCGTTGCGGCCCAGTAGCGGCAACATACAAGATCGGTCTCGGCCAGTTAGTTCCGACGTCAGCACCGCCGAGATGGATCCATGGGTGGTGGTCGCCAATGCGGCTGCCGCAGCGACCACGGCGAAACGGGCCGGCGACACGCGCGGCTGCCTCGGTTCGCGCAGCCGTTCAATCTTAGCTTTCGAAGCCCCAATGTTCGGCGCCGCACCGAGTACGCTCGCATTAAGGTGTAACGTCAAACGCCTGAGTCCAGAGTTCCCCTAACGAACGCCACTCGACCCGAGTGACTGTTCAACGGACTCAGCATTTGACCCGTTGGCGCGCTCATCCGCGGCAACGGGCTTTTTTTTGGCAGGGCTCACTGGCGACGCGAGGGCGTTGTCGTGTACGTCCGGGTGTGCAGCCAAGATTGCTGTTCTAAATGTTCAACCGCTACGTCTGTCCAGTGTGAGTAACAGCCGTATGAGTCAAACGCCGTTCGAGTACCGACACTTCTAAGGCACACGGCGCAAATGCTGTTGGAATCGCGGCCCGGGCGGTAGCTTGCACCTGCGCTTGGAGCGTTGGAGGCTGAGTAATCGCGCAATCGCGTTCCCTAAACTACTGCGCGCTGCGCCAATCGCAGTGCATCTCGGGTCGCCCTCAGATATGCGTGACCGCACAACGCGTGGGCCAGTACCCTGTACTGATTATGACCATCGGGTTCGGCATCTAACCGTCACAGCGCTTGCCGGCTGGGGTATGCCACGCGGTTTCGCCAATGAGCAGGGCTTACTGAGCACCGGGCCCATGTAGAGTACCGGTAACTTTACGCTCGCCGCCGTGTTTTAGTGCTGCGAAAAAGTAACTTACGCTCGGAGCGTTATTAGATCGTCAATGTTGCGAGAGAATCCGTAATGGCAATTCAAACCGTTGAAACCTCCCCGCAGGGGTATGCACGAATAGGTGGCGCCCTATACCTGGTAATCATACTTCTCGGTGCTTTTGCTGAGGGATTCGTCACAATCAAACTTGTGATACCGGGTGACGCTGCGACTACGGCTCATAACATTATGGCCTCACCGGTGCTGTGGCGCCTCAGCGTTGCTGGCGACTTGATCGTCGCGCTATGCGCTGTTCCATTGTTGTGGATTGAATATTTGTTGCTCAGGCCAGTAAGTAAACATCTAGTTATGCTTGCTGTGCTTTTTAATCTGGTGTCCCTCGCTGTTGAGGCCATAAGCAAGTTGTTTCTTCTTGTAGTCGTGCCTACATTGGGGAATGCCGATTACCTAAAAGCATTTGAACCACAGCAGCTACAGGTTCTCGCGAACCTCGCTCTTAGGTCGCATGACATTGCCTTTAATATTGCCCTGATATTTTTCGGCTGCACGTGCCTCGTGAATGGTTACCTGATTTTTAGATCGGGCTATTTACCCAAACTTATTGGCATATTGATGCAACTCGCCGGTTTGAGTTATCTGACGGCCTGTTTTTCGGCGCTTTTTGCCCCTACATTCGCAGATCTGATAATACCCGCTATTCTGGTTCCGCCATTGATTGGCGAGTCGTCATTTTGCCTGTGGCTTCTTGTGAAGGGTGTGAATATCACGAAGTGGAAAGAGCGCGTAAGCATGGAACATGCGATCTGAGCATCGATCTCAATATAAGTCGCCGATTGTCGGTCGTTGCTGCGGCGCAGCTGCAGCATTCTCCGAGAGGAAGAGCGCGACCGCCTTGGCGGTGTCCATCGCCCGGACGATCTCGTCGGCGTAAAGAGCAGCCGGGATAACATTCCGGGCGCGATCCAACACGTCAGCCCAGCGCGCTCGAGCGCTCCGACAACCGGATCGGCCACGACGGCGTCCTGCAACGCATAGCTTATAAACACGGCGGGAGCGCCGGAACGAGCACGCAAGAGCTCCAACGCTCCGGCCGCGGCGCCAGTGGCTTCTCTCCCGCCGCCGCCTTCGGCCCTATCGACCGCCCCGCGCTACCTGATCGGCACGGTCGCAGATGCTCTGCGGGTTGGCAACCGGTGCGCACATCGGGTCGCGCAACGGCCTCTTTCAGGCGCCGAGTTCGCTTCAGTTCCGGGGCGGTCGCCGACAGGCCGTCGGCATGGTGCCCACGACTGCGGGTCGGCGAAGCGAGCTTCGAACCGCGTCGCCGCAGATTCAACATCGACGACGGCAAATGGCATCCGTGCGGGAGCGCACCGACGGTTCGCGTCGGCAAGACTACTGTTCTGGCGTGAGATCCATTCGAGCGTGCAGCGAGGCTGCGGCACGCGAGATTCAGAGGTTTCTATGAATGCACCACGCGAACCGAACGTACGTATCCGCACTGCACAGCCGTTCGACCAGGTCCGGAGCTTAGGGCGACGACAAGACAGTGGGCCACGCTTGCACAGAGCCATTCTCACGCTAAGTTCAAAGCCGGCATGTCAGGACATCTCCGGCCCTGGCGCTGCGCAATCATCGGACGAAGAGCCGGGAAAGCGAACTCCGTAAAGTTCGACTCGAACACCCCGCTCGCTGAGGCCGCCGGAGACGACAACATGATGTGGCATCGCAATCAGCCACCGGTGCGCCACTCACGTCATCTTGTCGATTCTCTGACTTCGAGAGAGGCCATGAGAAGCCGTGACTGAAATGACACGTATTGCTTCGCCATCTTCGCTCAGTTCCGATTTCGACGATTTTCTATTAGCACCGATCGGTGAGGACGGAAATGGAATGCCGCTCAGCGTACTTTCAGCCTTGGCTCGACTTGACTTCGATCCTTGGGAGGAGGCTGCCAAATTGGCTCAGTTGCCAAAGGACACTGCGACTCGGGCGTTGGCCTCGCTGATTGCTGCATTACCCAATGGATCAGCGACGCGCCCGGATCCCAGTACGATTGCACCTCGCTTGATTGCGCTCTTGCCGGGGCAGTCTAATTCCGCTCTCCCGCCCGGCAAAACGCCGCTCAGCGTCGGCCCAGTGCCCCATTCTCCGGTGTTCGCGTACCTGATCTACTACGTGATCTTTTTGCTGTTCGTACTGGTCGGCCAATGGCTCCTGCCAAGCCTTCATTAGCTGTTGCAAGCTCACAAAGCTTAGAACCTGACAAAGTAGGGAACCACTACAAGCGCAACGCCAATAACGACCAGAAGAATTATATTCGAGACAAAATACGGGAAAATCATGAGCGCGAGGCCGCAAACGAGGGGCACGACTGCCCTCTGCCTTTTGCCATAAACAAAAAAGCCGAGTCCAATTGAGCCAAGAAGCAAGCCGCAGAGCAACCAGGAAGTGTTCAACAATTGCCTCTCACGAAGCGCTCGCCGTTTGCGGACGCATTAATTGCGAAAGCAACCTATTCGGTGCGACCTGGCGTCAGTTAGGGTTACGGCATAGGTTCAGGCACGATTCTGCTCCTAAACTGCGATCAGATGTACCGTCAGCAAGGGCGGGCGACTCCGGCATGGCTGGCGCCGCGAACGGGATCCAAACCTAATGCAGCGCAGCGGCAGGAAGCCCCCAGTTGACCCTCACCTCTTGAGGCCGAGCTTGCGCATCAAAGTTTGCGCATCGCGCGGCGCGCGCAGCTTCACGTCGGTGTTATCAAAGAAGCAGTACACGTCGCGGCCCTGAGCCTTTGGAGCCTTCTGAGCCAAAATTCTCTTCACATCTGCGGGCTCGGTGCCGCGATGCCAGGCGCGGATGCGGCGCGCCCAGCGCGTAAGCGCCTTGTCCTGATAGCCACCTTGGTAGAGCTCCTTGTCGCCGTGCAATCGCATATAGACAAAATCCGCGGTGATGTTCTGCGCCATTGGCCAGCGGCGCGCCGTTTCCGCAATCACGAGAGCCACGTTATGTTCGCGCAAGAGTTCAACAAATGACACATCCAAAAAACTCTCGTGTCGGATCTCCATGGCGTGGCGCAGCGCGCGCGTCGCCCCGGCGGCGAGGCACGTGCGTCCTTTCATCCAGGCTGAGCGCCTGCGCGCGATTGCGAGCGCAGCATCGGAATCGTGCGGCAGCAGTTTCAGAAAAGACTCCATGCGTTCCCGGTCATATTTGAAGTTGGGTGGAAACTGCCAGAGGATGGCCCCCAGCTTATCTCGCAGATTGAAGAGGCCCGAGGCCAGAAAATTCGCGAGCGGCTCTTCGACCTCGCGCAAGCGGCGCATGTGCGTGATGTAGCGCGGCGCCTTGACTGTGAACATAAAGTCATCCGGCGTGTCCGCGTACCATTGCGCATAGCTCTCTGGCCGTTGCAGGGAGTAGAAGGAGCCATTGATCTCGATAGTGCTCAACGCGCGCGAGGCATAGTGCAGCTCCGCATGCTGCGGCAGATCTTTCGGGTAGAAGACGCCGCGCCATGGTGGGTAGCGCCAGCCGGAGATCCCGATACGTATGGTAGTCATGACGACTGCGCAGCATGGATCGATCCTGATCATTAAACCAAATGGTTGACCTTACTAGCGTCGCGGCGTACGCTTGAATCGATGCTCGAAGAACGTCCTGCCACGCTCGACAGTGTTTTTCACGCGTTAGCCGACCGGACGCGTCGTTCAATGCTGCGCAGCCTCGCCGCCGGCGAACACAATATCGGCGAGCTCGCGGCGCCGCACCGCATGTCCTTCGCCGCCGCGTCAAAACACGTCAAGGTTCTGGAGAGGGCCGGCCTCGTGCGTCGCCGCGTGCAGGGCCGCGCGCATCTGTGTCGCCTGGAACCCACGCCGCTCGCCACGGCCGAAGTATGGCTGCGCTTTTACGAGCGCTTCTGGCGCGAGAGCCTCGATCGCCTTGATGATCTGTTGCGCGCTGAAGATCAGGAGACGGCGAGCCGCGCCAAACATGGGCGCGGCAGACGCTGAGCGCGTTGGGTATTGGCGCAGCTGCTCCGCAGGGGATGGGCAGGATGCGAAGTCGTAGCAAGAATCTAACTCGGACTACCGTCTTCCCGTAAAATCGCAGCGGTCCACTCAGGAGGTGTCGCGATGCTCGTTCTCATCGCCGGACTGGTGCTCTTCTTCGGCGCGCACTCCGTTGCCATCATCGCGCCCTATTGGCGCGACCGCATGGCGCTTCTCGTAGGTGCGCCGCAATGGAAAGGCCTGTATGCGGTGATCTCGATCGCGGGATTCGCAGCCATCATTTGGGGCTATGGGCTCGCCCGACAATCACCGGTCACGCTTTATATGCCGCCGCCTTGGCTCCGATATGCGACCTTTGTATTGATGCTGCCGGTTTTCCCGCTGGCACTCGCCGCCTATCTGCCCGGAAAGATCAAGACCGCGACCCGCCATCCATTGCTCGCAGCGACTAAGTTGTGGGCGACGGGACATCTTTTATCGAATGGCACGCTTGCCGCGGTCCTTCTCTTTGGAGCCTTCCTGGTCTGGGCGATCGCCGACAGGATCTCGCTGAAGCACCGAGTGCAGGCACCCATCCAGACGCTGCCGGCAGCCGCGTTCAATGATGCAATTGCGCTCGTTGGGGGCCTCGCGCTCTACGTCCTCTTTGTCTGGCGGCTGCACTTGTGGGTCATAGGCGTGCAACCGCTCCTCTAAAGTCTGCCTAGATGCGCGAGGCGCACGCCAGCTCCTTGGCGAGCGCATCGAGAATCGCCTGCCAACCGATTTCGGTTCGTTTCTGATATTCATCGAGCACGCCCGCGTGCACGAGCGTGACGTTGCACCCTGAGCCGGCCGACACGATATCGATGGCAACGCGCGTGAAGACGGATGAGTACTTAGGAACAACGAACCTGAAGACCAGCCGCTTCGGTCGCTCGATCTCGAGGTACTCGCCGTTGTGCTCCACGTCCTCCCCATCGCGGCGGTCGACGAACACAAAAGCTCCGCCCACGCGCGCGTCGATTTCGACCCGTACCATTTGGCCTCGCGGCGTGCAAAACAGCCAGCGACCGGCGCGCCGCGGATCGAGCCACGCATCGAACACGCGGTCGGCGGAAGCTTCAAAGTGCCGGACGACACGCACGGTAGCGGAAGTTTGACTGGGCATGGGCGTCGTTCCTCGAGGTCCCGCGGCTCCATGATTATTAAACCATTCGGTTTAATAATATCACGCAGGACGGCCCCGAACCATCTCAACTCCTGTCAGCAACGACCGCTGGGTTTCCAATTGCTCGGGGCAATCTCAGACCTTTTAAGCGTGTCGCGCCGTATGGGATCATTAAGAGGCGGCGGGCCCAACAGGCATAAAACTTGCCCCTGCAGCGCCCCTGAGGGACCCATCTTCGAAGACGGAGCGACTCTTGATCGCAAAGCTCTTACGGCGCGCGCCGCTGCTGGCCGTCCTGGCGTGCGCTGGCACAGCCTGTCAGGACAGCGCGCACCTGCCTGACTCCGCAGACTTCGGTTCCCACCCTGCTCTGCCCACGCCCCATCCGTCGCTCATCCCGACGGTGAAAATCGCGCCGGCCGTGGGCTGGCCCGCCGGTGCCATGCCCGTCGCCGCACCTGGACTTGCCGTCCACGCTTTAGCCGAGAATCTCGAGCATCCACGCTGGCTCTACGTGCTGCCGAATGGCGACGTCCTGGTCGCCGAGACTGACGCCCCTCGGAGGCCCGACGATCTCAAAGGCATCAAAGGGTGGATCGTGAAGAAGGTGATGAAAAGAGCCGGCTACGGCGACTCCAGCGCCAATCGTATTACGCTACTGCGCGGTGCGGACGCGCATGGCGTCGCCGTCATCCGCACGATATTTCTGGAAGGCCTCAACTCCCCCTTCGGCATGGCGCTCGTAGGTAACGAGCTCTACGTGGCCAACACCGACGCGGTCCTGCGGTTTGACTACGTCGAGGGTGAAACGCACCTGAACGGCAAAGGAACGAAGGTCGTTGACCTCCCAGCGGGGCCAATCGATCATCACTGGACGAAGAACCTCATCGCCACCGCCGACGGCACGCATCTCTACGTCACCGTCGGTTCGAACAGCAATGCAGGCGAAAATGGCCTCGATCAGGAAGCCGAGCGTGCCGCGGTCTGGGAAGTCAACCTGGCTGATGGCAGCCATCGGATCTTCGCCTCGGGATTGCGTAATCCGAACGGGCTAGCCTGGGAGCCGCGCACGGGAGCGCTTTGGACTGTCGTCAATGAGCGCGACGAGCTGGGCAGCGACCTCGTCCCGGACTACATGACAGCCCTCAAGGATGGGGCCTTCTACGGCTGGCCCTACAGCTACTTTGGCCCGCACGTCGATTGGCGCGTCAAACCCCAACGCCCCGACCTCGTCGCGATTGCCATTGCACCCGATTACGCGCTGGGGTCGCATACCGCCTCCCTGGGCCTGGTGTACCTGGATTCGAGTCCCTTACTGCCGATGTATCACGACGGCATGTTCGTGGGGCAGCACGGTTCGTGGAACAGGCGACCGCCGAGCGGATACAAGGTCATCTTCGTGCCTTTTGCAAACGGCAGGCCTCGTGGGTCTCCGGTTGATGTGCTGAGCGGTTTCCTCGGAGCGAATGGCGATGCCTACGGCCGTCCCGTAGGTGTGGCGCTCGACAAGGCCGGCGCGCTCCTGGTCGCCGACGATGTGGGCAACGCGGTCTGGCATGTGGCTGCATCGGCGCCCGCCACCACGCAATAGGCAGCCGGATTGCCACTGCGCCACGCGAGCGAGGTCGACGGGTGCTCGCCTTCACTCAAACCAGTCCCGTCTCGTGCAGCCCTTCTGCCAGCGCATCAATCAGTGCGCGCACCGCCGGGACCATGCCACGCCGCGACGGAAAGACCGCATGCAGCAAACCCGGCGGCAGGCTGAAGTCGGGTAACACGCGCTCCAGCGCCCCTGCGCTCACGCTCTCCTGAACCACGAACTGCGGCAGATAGGCAACGCCCACGCCCGCCGTCGCCGCTGCACGCAATGCCTCGAAACTGTCGGTCATCAGCCGCGGGGCATGCGTCACGGTGATCGGCGTGCAGTCCTTCTCGCGAAAATGCCAGCTGTATTTATCTCCTGGCGTTGTCGTGCTGAGGGTCGGAAGGCGTGCGAGATCGCGCGGATGCGCGGGCCGCTCGTGCGTGTCCAAGAACGCGGGGCTTGCGACCAGCATCGCGGCGCTGTCGGACAGTTTGCGCATTGCCAGATCAGAGGCTTCGAGCGGCGGTGTGCGAACGCGCAGCGCAATGTCGAAGCCCTCCTCGACGAGATCGACGCGGCGATTGGTCATTTCGACGTACACATTGACGAGTGGATGCGCGATCAGGAAGCGCGCCAGGATCGGTCCGACCGTGCCTTGGATCAGACTGATCGGACAGGACATGCGAACCAGCCCCTGCGGGGCCGAGCGAGTGCGCTCGATGGCCTCTTGAGCGGCTGCGGCCTCCGCCGCTAACGCAGCGCAGTGCAGATAGTAGGTCCGCCCGACATCGGTCACGGAGACCTTGCGCGTGGTGCGCTGGAGCAGACGCACACCCAAGTGCCGCTCGAGCTCGGCGATCCGCCGGCTGAGCTTGGAGATTTGCAATCCGGTCGCCCGCGCCGCTGCGCTGTAGCTACCATGCTCCACCACCTTGGCGAACAGCAGCATGGCCGTCAGGTCCTGCACGGGCCCATCCTAAGTATTCTATATATGCAATAGTCTATTGCATATTGGCCAGTAGCGTCATGACTATTGCAAGAATAATGTGTAGCTGCCCGGTGGACGGATCATCGGATAGGAGAACGACCATGACGAACATCCTGCACATCGACGCGAGCCCGCAGGGCGCCGCTTCCATCTCCAGGCGGCTCACCGCCGCCGTCGTCGCGCGTTTGCAGGCGGCGAACCGGAGCGCCCGCGCAACACACCGCGACTTGATCGCGACGCCCATCGCTCACCTGGGCACTGACCTCCTGGAGGTGATGCGCCCGGCTCCCGGCAGTGTGCCCCGGGAGAACGCGGCTGCCCGTGCTGAACTCGCTCAGACCGAGGAGCTGTTGACGGAATTTCTCGCGGCAGACGTGGTCGTCATCGGCGCCCCGATGTTCAACTTCTCGATCCCCTCGCAGCTGAAGGCCTGGATCGACCGCGTCGTGCAGGCCGGGCGGACGTTTCGCTATACGCAGGAGGGACCGGTCGGACTTGCGGGTGGGAAAAAGGCCGTCATCGTGTCATCACGGGGCGGAGTGTACTCAGGCACCCCCTACGAGACGGCGCTCGATCATCAGGAGGCCTACCTGAAAGCGGTGCTCAACTTTATCGGTGTCACCGATGTGAGCTACGTTCGCGCCGAGGGGGTGGCCGTGAGTCCGGAGAAGCGCCGCGAGGCACTGGCGAGCGCAGAGCGCGCCATTGCCGGCCTTACGCTGGCGTACCCGCAGGCCGCGTAAGCTCTTTGTGAGCACTGAGCGCCGCCGGGCTTCGCATCCGGCGCGCATGCGCTAATGTGGACGACTTCCCGCTGCAGGGGATTGACGATGAAGCTGTTCTCGGGCGCGCTCCTCGATGAGCTCTCCGCACAGGCGACGGCGAGCACGCGCGGACGCGCGAACCACAACGTCCACGCCTCGGCGGATGATCCGGTGCAACGCTTCTTCATCGTCGCGAACCGCCACTCCTATTTCCGTCCGCATCGCCATCGGACCAAATCGGAGCTGGCTCTGATTCTGCGCGGAAGTTTTGACGTCATTACCTTCGATGCGTCCGGATGCGTGCGCGCTCGCTACATCGTGGGTGCAGGCGGGCAGCATCTAGGATATGAGACCCCGCGCGACACCTGGCATACGCTCATTGCGCGCGACGACGGCGCGGCGTTTCTCGAAATCAAGGAGGGGCCTTACGATCAAGCCACCGCCGCGGAATTTGCGCCGTGGGCGCCGCCCGAGGGGGACGCGCGCGTGCCGCAGTTCCTCGAATGGCTGCGCACCGCCGCACCGGGCATGCGCGCGCGCGACTAATCCTCGTCACCGCCCGCGGCTGCCTGCGGCTCCGGCCCGCCGCGATGGCGCTCCGGCATCATGGCGTCCACGCTCATTTTCTTGCGCTGGCGCATGAGCTGCAGTTTGACCTTTTCGCCGGGCTGGTAGGACGCGAGAATGCGCGTCGCGTGGGAGCCGCTCGTCGGTTCGCGCCCGTCAATCGACAGAATCACATCGCCGTCCTGCAAATTGAACGCTGCATTGCGCGGCGCACGCAGGACCAGCACGCCCTTGTCGGTCCCAAAGTACGCACCCAGTTGCGGCGTCAGCGTCGCAAGTTCCATTCCGGCCACCGAACGGCGCATGTCGCCCATGAAGCCGGGACCCAGTGCGTCAAAGGACATGTCCGGAGGCAGGCCGGGTATGCGCCAGGCATTCTCGACCGGCCGCGCCGTCACTTCGAAGTCAAGCGGCTTGCCGGCGCGCAATACATGTATTTTGACCTTGGTGTTCGGTTCGACACTACGCATGAGGCGCGCAACGTCACGGGGCGCGTGCTGTTTGTCCACATCCTTGCCATTGACGCTGACGATGACATCTCCGGCGCGGATGCCGGCTTCGGCGGCAGGTCCGCCGGGGCTCACAGCGCCCACGTGCGCGCCGTCTTTGATGTCGCTCGAATCCAGCTGCACACCAATGACCGCGTGCGTCGGACCCTCGCCCATCAGCATCAGTCGGTCGACGAGCGGCTTCCCGAGTTGCGTGGAAAGCTCGGCGACTTCGTGAGCGGCGTCCTCGAGTTTCTGCCGCGCCTCATTCAGTTGCTTTTCAATATCAGTCTGCGATTGGTCTTGAGCAGCGCACACGGGCCCGCTGGCCAGAGCGAGAAGCAGCATCGCGGCCCAGTATTTGGCATGCATTACGGATTACCTCCAGATCAAATCGGGGCAGTCAAGGCAGATCGGCCGCAAGAGTTTCGGCGTACCGTACCTGCGCAAGAGAGCTGATGAGTCGATCGCGCTCGTATTGCAGTGCGCGCGCGCGGTCCGCCTCGCCGCCCCGGGCCCGCACCGAGGTCAGTGTGTCGTCGACCCAGGCAATGCGGTCCTCGAGATGCATGACTGCCGCGCGCGTGCCCACGCGCACGATCACCGGCTCCGCCGGCTGTGCCGCGAGCCAGCGCTCCGCGATGAGGGAGTGCGCCGCCGCCTCGTCCCATGCGAGCGGCACGGAATGACGCGCCATCGGCGCCTCGTCCCATGCGAGTGGCACCGGATGACGTGCGTTCGGCAGCGAAGCCACAGGCAGCCGCTGCGTCAAGCTATTCTGCAGCGGCGGCAAGTGCCCCCAGAGGGCGATGACGCCCACGATCGCAAGAGCGACCGCCGCGACCACAGACAACTGTCGCCGCTGCGCGGCCTGCGCCCGGGCGCGCCTCAGGAGCTGACGCCGCTTGAACTCTTTCCAACGGAGGGGCGGCGTGCTCTGCGCCGGCAGGCGGCGCAGCTTCTCGGCAATCTCAGCCACGCTGCGAGGGGCCTCTACGTCAAGGTGCATGCGGGCGGCTCCACGGCAGGTTCGAACCAAGCGAGCAATCGATGATGTGCGCGCGCCAGCTGGGACTTGGAAAAGCTCGCCGTGCGTCCGAAGGCGCGCCCGATCTCTTCATGTGAATAGCCTTCGACTTCGAAAAGCCATACGACGGCGCGTGCAGTGGGCGACAGGCTCGCCAGGGCGCGCTCCACATCCATGCACTCCGCAGCAGGCGCCGCTTGCGAAGGATGATCCGCTGCCGCATTCCACATCGTCTCCTCTACCGCGTCCAACTGCAGGCGCGCTCGGTGCCAGGGCGAGCGCAGGTACATGAGGCACTTGCTGATGGCAATTTGGCGCAGCCATGCGCCGAGCGGTGCTTCGGCACGAAAGGAAGCCAGGCGCTCATAGAAAGTCATCATCGTGTCCTGAAAGATATCCTCCGCCTGCGCTGCGCCACCCACCAGGCGCCGGATGAGCGCGAAGGTCGCCGGCGCAACGGCCGCATAGATCTCGGACTCGGCATCCTCATCGCCGCGGCAGGCCCGCGCCAGAAGCTCCGCCCCGACCCCGATTTGAACAAGCTTGGCCACCGCCTATATAGATGCCCGAGGGCGGCAAAAGGTCGCAAGCGCCGGCGGTGCGGTCATCGCAACGAGGGCTCGTGCGTTGAATGATGCAAGGCAAATATGGAGAACTCGATCATGCAGGCACTAGCTAAACTGTTGATTTTGGCTGCCTTTGGCGCAACGCTCTGTGGGTGCGTGGTCGCCCCGGTTGGCCCGCCGGCACGCGCGTACGTTGCCGTTCCGGGCCCTGTTGTGGTCGTGCGACCCTACGGATACTACGGCCCGCGCTAGGCGTTCTTGTTCGCGCTTATTCCAAATCCGGATACGGGCCCCTGCCACCCTCGGCGATGAAGCGGTCGACGCGTGTCGCGAGGACTGGCAGGGGCACCGACCCCAACTCCAGCACCGCATCATGAAATGCACGGATGTTGAACCGTGCGCCTAGCTGACTCTCGGCTTTTGCCCGCGCCTTGACGATCGCCATTTCCCCCAGGTAGTAGGACAGCGCCTGCGCCGGCCAGGCGATGTAGCGATCGACCTCGGTTTCGATTTCGTGCTCGGGAAGCGCCGTGAAATCGTGCAGGTACGCCATCGACCGTTCCCGGGTCCAGCCCTGCGAATGAATCCCGGTGTCGATGACGAGGCGCGCCGCGCGCCAGATCTGATAGCCCAGCATGCCGAAGCGATCATAAGGCGTCTTGTACATGCCCATCTCAAGCCCGAGCTTCTCGCAGTAGAGCGCCCAGCCCTCTCCGTAGGCGGAGAGGTACGAGTGCTGGCGGAACTGCGGCTGATCCTTATGCTCGAGCGCAATCGGCATTTGAAACGCGTGGCCAGGCGCTGACTCGTGCAGCGTGAGCGCGGTCAAATTATAGAGAGGGCGTGTCGGCAGGTCGTAGGTATTGACGAAATACACTCCGGGTCCACCGCGGCCCGCGGTATAGAAGGGCGCAATGTCGTCCGGCACCGGCTTGATCGCAAAGCGCGCGCGCGGCAGCAGCCCAAAATACTGCGCGGCCTTGCCGTCGAACTCCTTCGCGATCATCGCGGCATGCATGAGAAGCTCCTCCGGCGTCTTGGCATAGAACCGCGGATCGCCGCGCAGGAACTGCAGAAATGCCGGAAATTCCCCCTTGAAACCCGTCTGCTTCATCGCCGTCAGCATCTCGCCGTGCAGCCGCGCAACCTCCGCCTCCCCTAACGCATGAATCGCCGCCGGATCCATATCGACCGTGGTGAATTCGCGAATCTTCGCGCGATAAAACGCCTTGCCGTCCGGTAAGTCCTGCGCAGCGAGCGTCGTGCGCATACCCCGCAGGTATTCGGTGCGCATGAACTTCAGCAGTTGCACGTACGCCGGTTGCGCCATCTCGCGAATGATTTTCACAGCCTCCATTCGCAGCCGCGTCTTCTCGGCCGCAGTGATCCCAGACATCTCCCTGAAGGGCGTATAGAGGACGCTCGCTTCGGGTGTCGCCTCGGTGACCGCAGTGATGGAGGCGTCGCGGCCTGCCATGGTGATGCGCGGCGGCGTGAAGCCGCGCGCCATACCGGCGCGCATCTCCTCCATCTGCTCGCGGAAATATCGCGGCACGTCGCGCAGCTGGCCGAGCCAGTTCTTGTACTCGTCGGGCTTGCGAAAGTTGCGGCGCGCCGTGTAGGCGATATCAGTCCAGAAAGTCGTGTCCGAGTTAGCCGGCATCTCGTAGGCGCGGAAGCGCTGATTTGCGATCAGGACGGCAATCTGCGGCCGATAGACTTCGTAGTTAATCTGCTCTTTAGGTGACAGGTCCGCGCGATTTATGGCGTCGAGCTTTCTCTGCACATCTTCCCAGTACTGCAGGCGCATCTGCTGGGTTGCTGGATCGACCTTCGGCAAATGATCCCCGATCGGTCTTTGACTGTCCTCGCCGTCGGCGAGCTGCTGCTCGCGCCAATTCCATTCGCTGGTATAGATCGCCGCCAGCCGTGCGTCGGCGTCGTGCTGGCTGGCACTTACGGCAGGAGTCGTCATGACAAGCGCGCCGAGTGCAATCCCGACAGCGCGAAGACTGAAAGCATGCATGGAGGCCCTAATACTCAAGCGATTGGGCAAGCTTTGCAGGGATCGGACACGCGCGCAACAAGCCGCGCCGGCAATCTCATCCTGTTATTCCACGAACCTATATTTTATTGCGATACGCGACTTTCAGGGCCAACATCATCCATTATCCATTAGGGCTGATGCCGGTCGGAAATAGAGGCTCGCGGTATGATTAGCTTGTCGATGTCGGAAATGCTGTCGCGCCTGCTGCTGGCGCTCGCCTGCGGCGCGATCATCGGTCTCAACCGTGATCTGCATAAGAAATCCGCTGGCTTTCGCACTTTCGGTCTCGTCAGTGTCGGCTCTGCAATCGTGGCACTCGGCATCACGCAAATGAGCCCAGACCCCAACGCCGTGAGCCGCGTCATTCAGGGCGTGCTCACCGGCATTGGATTCCTGGGCGCAGGAGTGATACTTCACCAGCCTACCTCGAGCCGCGTGACCGGATTGACAACCGCGGCAGCGGTGTGGCTGACGGCGGGGTTGGGACTCGCGTGCGGCCTCGGCCAGTATTCCCTTGCGTTCGCGGGGCTGGGCGTGGCGCTTGTGATCCTCATCGTCGGCAGGCCGATCGAGCGGCGTGTCGAGAAGCTCTTTCTGCCGCGGCACGCTGCGCCACCCGCCACAGCCGAGACCCCAGAAGACTCGGATGGCTGATTGCGCTGCACGGGCTGCGCTCTGCGATTTCCTATCTCGCAACGCGGCGGGAAGGCTATCATCCGTAATCGGTTAGCGTGTCCGCTTTTGCGCGCGCTCCAAGCGGATAAGAGACCATGAATTTCTGCAGCCATTGCGGCGCGCGCGTCGCACTGCGCATTCCCTCCGGCGACAACGTGCAGCGCTACGTGTGTGACGCCTGTGGCACCGTCCATTACCAAAATCCCAAACTCGTGGTGGGCTGCGTCCCCGAGCACGAGGGCAAGATCGTGCTGTGTCTGCGCGCGATCGAGCCGCGGCGCGGCTTCTGGACCGTACCGGCCGGTTTCATGGAAAACGGCGAAACGCTGCAGCAGGCGGCGGCGCGCGAATCGCGCGAGGAAGCGCTGATCGATGTGGAAATCGGCTCGCTGCTGTGCGTCGCGCATGTCCTGCACGCCCATCAGGTGCATGTGTTTTTTCGCGGCCGCCTGCGCAGCGCCAACTACGGCGCGGGGGTCGAAAGCCTCGAGACGGAGCTCGTTCGGCCGCAGGACATCCCCTGGTCCAAGCTTGCGTTTCCGAGCACTGAGTTCGCCCTGCGACGCTACCTCGAGGATCAGGCGGCCGGGCGTGAAGAGTGCCACTTCACCGAGCTGGCGCGAAGCTTTTGATCCGCATGCGTTCACGCCCCGGTGATGCCATGGCAGAATGATCGGCCGAATTGAGCTTTGAGCGGGCCTTAGCCCACGGAAAATTCATGACCTTCGTCGTCACCGAAAACTGTATTAAGTGCAAGTACATGGACTGCGTGGAAGTGTGTCCGGTGGATTGCTTCCACGAAGGGCCTAATTTCCTCGTGATCGATCCGGACGAGTGCATCGACTGCACCTTATGTGAGCCGGAATGCCCGGTCGAGGCGATCTTCTCCGAAGAGGAGCTACCCGCCGGGCAGGATCATTTCACCCCGCTGAATGCGGAGCTTGCGAAAAAGTGGCCCGTGATCACCGAGAAAAAAGCCGCTCCGCCGGACGCGAAGGAGTGGGAAGGCAAGCCTGACAAGCTCAAGCTTCTGGAACGGTAGGGCGAGCCTTACTTTCCCTGCAGATGCTGGACAAGCTGCATCGGGGAGACGTAGCCGCCCAGCATCTCGCCGTTTTTCATGACGATGGCGGGTGTTCCGCGAATATCGAACTGCTGACCCATTTCATAATCGCGGCTGACCGGTGAATTGCCGCAGGATTTGGGACTCTTGAGTTCCTCGCCGAGCTTTGCCCGGGTCAGCGCTTCGTTGCGGTTGGTCGAGCACCACACCTGTTCGGCCTTGGTCCAGGACTCCGTGTTGGGGCCGCTGCGCGGATAGAACATGTAGCGCACGCGCACACCTAAGCGGTTGTATTCGGCAATCTGGCTGTGGAGCTTCCTGCAATAGGCGCAGTCGACATCGGTGAAGACGGTGACGGTGTACTTCGGGTCGCGCGGGCTGAAGATCAGCATGTCGGATTCGGGGACGCTCGCGAGGAGCTTCATGCGGATATCCCGGCGGCGCACCTCCGTCAGGTTGTCGTTGCGGCCGAGGTCGTAGAGGTCCCCGGAGATGGCGTATTTGCCGTCGGCGGTCACATAGGCGATCTCGGTGCCGTGCACCAGCTCGTATATGCCCGGGATCGGGGTTGCATGCAGCTCATCGGGGGTGGTTCCCGGGATCTTCTTCGCCAGCTCAATGCGCGGATCCGCGGCCGCTACCGGCTGATCGGCCGAGAACGCGACCGAGGCGCAGGCGCCCACAAGACCCAGCCACAGGATGCGCGCACGAATTGTCATTGGAGGCTTTCCAGGTCGCACTAATCGTGCGGATTGGACCGGCGGGAGTTACGAAGGTTTCCCGCCCGCGGTGGCACCGGTTAATTCTAGCAGAACTCCCCACAAGCCTTCGGGGAGGGGATCAACCGCGCGGATGGTGCAGCGCGTGCAGTTCCTTCATGCGCTCACGCGCGACATGCGTGTAGATCTGTGTGGTCGACAGGTCGCTGTGACCCAGCAGCATCTGCACGACGCGCAGGTCCGCACCGTGATTCAGGAGGTGCGTCGCAAAGGCGTGCCGCAGACTGTGGGGCGAGAGGTCTTTGCCGATCGCCGCCTTGCGCGCATAGCGCTTGATGATGTGCCAGAACGCCTGGCGCGTCATGCGATCGCCGCGACGAGTCGGAAACAAATAGTCCGTCTGCCGCTCGAGCAGGATCTCGCTGCGCGGGCCGCGCGCGAAATCCGTCAGCCACTTGACTGACTCACCGCCCAACGGGATCAGGCGCTCGCGGTTGCCCTTGCCCAAGATCCGCAGGACGCCTTGATTCAAGTTGACCTGCGCCATGCGCAGATTCACAAGCTCCGACACACGCAGCCCGGTCGCGTACAGCACCTCGAGCATCGTGCGATCGCGATTACCGAGTGGATCGGAAACCGTCGGAGCCGCGAGCAGGGCCTCGACCTCCTCTTCGGTCACCGATTTCGGCAGCGAGCGACCGATCTTCGGCATCGCGATTTGCGCCGTCGGGTCCTCGCGCACGACGCCTTCGCGCATATAGTAGCGAAAAAACCGTCGGAAGCTTGAGAGTTGGCGCGCCGTGGAGCGCGGGCGTGCGCCCGTGTGGACCCGCCAGGCGATAAAGCCCAAGAGGTCCGCGCGCGCGGTCTTCATGATCGTGATGTCGCGCTCGGCGAGCCAGCGCGCAAGCGAGGTCAAATCCGCGCGGTAGGCGGCGAGCGTGTTGGCGGAAAGGCCCCTTTCCATCCACACGGCATCCAGAAAGCGTGATACGGCCGGATCGGCCGATTCGGCAGACGTGGCGTTAGGGGCAACTGCGGCGGCGAATTTGGACAAGGCCTGACAACTCCGAAGATGGCCCGAGCGCAGTATGGTGATAGCGTGTGCAGACTCGGCGTGACGATCATCACAACTACGTGCAAGCATTAACATAACGAGAACCAGTTCACACCGCGCGCGCGCGCCGCGCGCCGCAATACACCCATGACCATGCCGTCCAAATACGCGCCCACTTCCACCTGGCCTGCGCCTGCCAGGCTAGGATGGCGCGTCCTCTACGGCGTCTACGCCTGGATCGTATTTATAGTTCTCGCATTGAGCGCGGTGTGCACGGCGCTGCTGCCAGGCGTGCGCCGCCGGCGGCGCGCTGCACAGGCAGCCTCGCGTGTGCTGCTCAGGCTTGCGGGCATGCGCTTGACCGTGAAATCCGCCGAGCAGATTCCAGCGGGACAATGCGTCATTGTCGCCAACCATGCAAGCTATCTGGACGGGGTGGTATTCACGGCAATCCTGCCGCCGCGCTTTGGCTTCGTCATCAAGCGCGAAATGGACCGAGTGCCGCTCGCCGGGCTGTTGTTGCGGCGCCTGGGCTCGCTGTTTGTCGAGCGTTCCAACCGCCAGCGCGGCGCGAGCGACGCGCGCCGCGTCCTGCGCACAGCAATCAACGGCAGTTCGCTCGTGTTTTTTCCCGAAGGCACGTTTTCTCCGGTGCCGGGGCTTTTGAAATTTCACGTCGGCGCTTTCGCCACCGCCGCACGCGTCGCCTGTCCTGTGGTGCCGGCCGTGGTGCGCGGCACGCGCGAGGTTTTGCCGCACGGCGCGCTGTTCCCGCGCCGAGCGCACATTGAAGTCGAATTTCTGGCGCCGCTCGTGGCGAGCGCCGCCTCGGCACAGGCCGCCGCTGTGGAATTGCGCGATCGGGCGCGCTCCGCAATTCTCGACAGGCTGCAAGAACCGGATCTCGCCGCCGCATAGCCCCTACATATTGCGCCGGTACTGGCCCCCCACCGCGTAGAGCGCGTGCGAGATTTGCCCGAGGGAGCAGACCTTCACCGTCTCCATAAGCTCGCCGAAGACGTTACCGCCAGCGGCGGCCGTGCGCTGCAGCTGTTGCAGCGCAGCAGGTGCGACTGCGGCATTTCTCGCCTGAAACGCATGCACCGCGGCGACCTGGTCCTGCTTCTCCTCTTCCGTTGAACGGCTGAGCGGCGCAGCATGCTCGGCGCCCTTGGCATCGACCGCAGCGAGATAGGTGTTGACGCCGACAATCGGCAAGCTGCCGTCATGCTTGCGGGTCTCGTAGTAAAGCGACTCCTCCTGGATCTTCGCACGCTGATACATGGTCTCCATGGCGCCCAGCACTCCGCCGCGCTCCGAGAGCGCATCAAATTCCTTGTAGACGGCCTCCTCGACGAGGTCGGTCAAATATTCAATGGCGAAGGAGCCGGCCCAGGGGTTCTGATTCTTATTGAGTCCAAGCTCGCGATTGATGATCAGCTGGATGGCGACCGCGCGGCGCACGCTCTCCTCCGTCGGAGTCGTAAGGGCTTCATCGTAGGCGTTCGTGTGCAGGCTGTTGCAGTTGTCAAATAGCGCGTACAGCGCCTGCAGCGTCGTGCGAATGTCGTTGAAATCGATTTCGCGGGCGTGCAGGCTGCGGCCGGAGGTCTGGATGTGGTACTTCAGCATCTGACTGCGCGCTGCGGCGCCGTAGCGACCGCGCATGGCGCGCGCCCAGATACGGCGCGCCACGCGTCCGATCACGGCGTATTCGGGATCCATGCCGTTCGAGAAGAAGAACGACAGATTGGGTGCGAACTCATCGATCTGCATGCCGCGTGCGAGGTAATACTCGACAATCGTGAAGCCATTCGCCAGGGTGAATGCCAGCTGCGAGATCGGGTTCGCGCCGGCCTCGGCGATGTGGTACCCCGAAATTGACACGGAATAGAAGTTGCGCACCCGCTGTTCGATGAAATACGCCTGCACGTCGCCCATCATGCGTAACGCAAACTCGGTGGAAAAAATGCAGGTGTTTTGCGCCTGATCCTCCTTCAGGATGTCCGCCTGCACTGTGCCACGCACCGCCGCCAGCGCCTCGGACTTGATGCGCGCATACACCGCCGGTTCGACCAGGAGATCACCGCTCACCCCCAGCAACGCAAGCCCCGTGCCGTCGTGCGCCGGTGGCAATGCGCCTTTGTACTGCGGCACCGGCAGGCCGCGCTCCGCCGCACGCTGGTGCGCGGTCGCGATCTTCATCTCAGCCTCCGCCCACACGCCCTGCGACTTCAAATAACGTTCGATGCGCTGATCGATGGCCGCATTCATGAACATCGCGAGGATCATCGGCGCCGGCCCGTTGATCGTCATCGATACCGAGGTCGTCGGCGAGCACAGATCAAATCCGGAATAGAGCTTCTTCAGGTCATCGAGGCTGGCGATCGAGACTCCGGAGTTGCCGGTGCGCCCATAGATGTCGGGACGTGTATCGGGGTCCTCGCCATAGAGCGTCGTCGAATCAAAGGCGGTCGACAGTCGCGCGGCACCATGGCCGTGCGCGAGATAGTGGAAGCGCCGGTTGGTGCGTTCCGGCGCGCCCTCACCGGCGAACATCCGCGTCGGGTCTTCTTCCTCGCGGCGATAGGGATAGACTCCCTCGGTGTAGGGATAGGCTCCCGGCAGGTTCTCCTTGCAGACGAAGCGCAAAATCTCGCCCCAGTCGCGAAAAGTTGGCACCGCAATCTTTGGCAGCGGCAGGCGGCTGAGGCTCTCGGAGTAATTTTCCCCCGTCACGTCGCGTCCGCGGACGGGATAGGTATAGGTTGCGGCGGTTGCAGCGGCCACTCTGGCAGGCCAGGCGGCGAGTTCTGCAAGCGCGCCGGCGCCGACTGCATTGAGTGCCGCATTGTACGCCGCGCGCAGCTGCCGCCGGGTCGCATCCGCAGCGGGATCGCTCAGTGCCGCCGCGCTCACGCGCTCGAAGGGCGCCGGCAGTGAGGAGTCCGCAAGGCTTGCGAGCGCTTGATGCAGTCCATGGGCGCGGCTCGCCGCCTGCGCCTCCTCTTCGATGCGCGCTGCCGCCGCGCGTCCGTCTGCGGCGATCTCGGCAAGATAGCGGGTGCGCGCACCCGGTATCAGTGCCGGAGGCGTTGCGGTCTCCGCAATGCCGCTATCGGCCAACTGCCAGGACGCGGTGCCGATTTTACCGGCGTTGATGGCGCCAACGAGCGCGACAAAGAGCCGATTGACCCCCGGATCATTGAAGCGGCTCGCGATGGTTGGAAACACGGGAACATCAGCTTCCGCAAGCGCGCCTTGCTGCGGATGATTGCGGCGCCACTGCTTCCTCACGTCGCGCAGGGCATCCTGCGCGCCGCGTTTCTCGCTCTTGTTCAGGACGATGAAATTGGCGAAATCGAGCATGTCGATCTTCTCAAGCTGGCTTGCGGCGCCGTATTCCGCCGTCATGACGTAGATCGAAAGATTTGCAAGTTCGACGATCTCCGTGTCGGATTGACCGATGCCCGCCGTCTCGATGATGATGAGATCAAAGCCTGCCAGTTGATAAAGGTTGATGACGTCCTGCAGAACCGCACTCGTCGCCAGGTGTTGCCGGCGCGTGGCGAGCGAGCGCATGAAGATCGACTCGGCGGCAAGGCTATTCATGCGGATCCGATCGCCCAGGAGCGCACCGCCGCTGCGTCGGCGCGTCGGATCCATCGCAACGACGGCGATCTGCCGGCCCGGAAAGTGCCGCACGAAGCGGCTCAAGAGCTCATCCGTCAGACTCGATTTGCCGGCGCCGCCGGTGCCGGTGATACCGATCACGGGAGCCTTGGGTTTGACGCGCGTCAGCGCCCGGCGGATCGCCTCGCGCGGCTGCTCGTCGCCGCCGGCTCCTTCGAGCACCGATATGGTCCGCGCGAGGTGGCCATGGTCGCGAGCATTGAGCGGGCGGAAAGCGTAGGGCGGACGCTGCACGGCGCGCACCCGCCGTATCACGTCCTCGATCATGCCGACGAGCCCCATGCGCCGGCCGTCCTCGGGCGTGTAGATCTTCTCCACGCCGTGCCGCTCGAGCGCCTCGATCTCCTGGGGGGCGATCGTGCCACCGCCGCCGACCACCACCCGCACATGCTCATAGCCGCGCTCACGCAGCATGTCGACCATGTACCGGAAGTATTCGTCGTGACCGCCTTGGTAGGAGCTGACTGCAATCCCGTCGGCGTCTTCCTCGATGGCCGCCCGCACGATGTCGGCGACGCTGCGGTTGTGCCCCAGGTGCACAACTTCCGCACCTTGCGCCTGCAGCAGGCGGCGAATCATATTGATCGCGGCGTCGTGGCCGTCGAACAGAGAGGCGGCGGAAACGAAGCGCAGTGGTGCGGTGTCAGCACCGGGCTCGCGCGCAATCTCTACTGCTGGAATGCTCATCGGTAAGCGGTCGAGCGCTGGGAAACCCGGATGCTATATTAGCGCATGGGGCGGCCTTCCCGCCGTTTACTCCTCACACGGTGAATCATGTCGGAGCATGGTGTCGTCATTGTCGCGGCGAAGCGCACGCCGATCGGCGCATTCCAGGGCGTGTTCGCGCCGATGACCGCCACGCAGCTCGGCTCCGCGGCCATCCGCGGGGCGCTGGCCGCGGCCGGAATTGCCGCGGCAGAGATTCAGGAGGTCATCATGGGCTGCGTGCTGCCGGCCGGCCTTGGCCAAGCGCCCGCCCGGCAAGCGGCACTCGGCGCGGGCATTCCCTTCGGCACGCCAGCAACGACGGTTAACAAAATGTGCGGCTCGGGCCTGAAGGCCATCATGCAGGGGGCCGACCAAATTCGCGCCGGGGATGTCGAGGTCGTGATAGCCGGGGGCCTTGAGTCGATGACGAACTCGCCGTACCTCCTGCCCAAGGCGCGCGCCGGCTATCGCATGGGCCACGGCGAAATCATCGATCATATGTTCTACGACGGGCTGCAGAGTCCATTTGACGGCGAGCTCATGGGCACATTTGGCGAGCGCACGGCAAAGCACTATCGATTCAGCCGCGCTGATCAGGACGCTTTCGCTGCCGAGTCCGTGCGCCGCTCGTTGGCCGCCATTGAGGCGCAGGGTTTTGCCGCTGAGATCACGCCCGTTACCGTCAAAGGGCGCAAGGGCGAAACCGTAGTGGCGCGCGATGAGACTCCTTTCAACTGCGATATCGCGAAGATCCCCTCATTGAAGGCCGCCTTTGCCAAAGATGGCACGGTGACCGCCGCCAGCTCCTCATCGATCGCCGACGGCGCCGCCGCCCTCGTGCTCATGCGCGAGGCGACGGCGCGCGCGCGCGGCATCAAGCCTCTCGCCCGAATCCTGCGCTACGCCAGCCACGCGGCCGAGCCCGAGTGGTTTACGACCGCCCCTATCGGCGCCATTAACAAGACTCTCGGCACCCTTCAATGGAAAGCGCGCGACGTCGATCTGTATGAGATCAATGAAGCCTTCGCGGTGGTGACGATGGCGGCCATGCGCGACGTCGGCATCGAACATGCGCATGTCAATGTGCACGGTGGCGCCTGTGCGCTTGGACATCCGATCGGCGCAACGGGCGCGCGCATCGTGACGACCCTGGCGCACGCGCTGGTGCGGCACGGCAGGCGGCGCGGTGTTGCGGCGTTGTGCATCGGCGGCGGTGAAGCGGTGGCCATCGCTCTTGAGTGCGACGCCTAGCGAGTCCCGGCATGCCCCGCCTGTCATCGCAGATCGAGCCCGGCAGCGAACGCTTCCGCGCCAACCACGCCCGCATGACGGAGCTCGCAAGCGTACTGCGTGCGGAAGTGGAACGCGCGAGCCGCGGCGGCTCCGAGGAAGCCCGCCGCAAGCACACGGCGCGCGGTAAGCTCCTGCCGCGTGAGCGGGTGCAGACCCTGCTCGATCCGGGAAGCCCGTTTCTCGAGCTCTCAGCGCTCGCCGCCCACGGTATGTATGGCGCCGATGCTCCGGCGGCGGGACTCATCACCGGCATCGGCCGCATTCACGGCCGCGCCTGCCTCATCATTGCCAATGACGCGACGGTGAAAGGCGGCACGTACTTTCCGCTGACGGTAAAGAAGCATCTGCGCGCGCAGGCGATCGCGCTCGAACATGCGCTGCCGTGCGTCTACCTCGTCGACTCCGGCGGCGCATTCCTGCCGTTGCAGGATGAGGTGTTTCCGGACCGCGAGCATTTCGGACGGATTTTCTTCAATCAGGCGCAGCTTTCGGCGCGCGCCATTCCGCAGGTCGCCCTCGTCATGGGCAGTTGCACGGCAGGCGGCGCCTACGTGCCCGCCATGTGCGACGAGACTGTCATTGTGCGCAACCAGGGCACGATATTCCTTGCGGGGCCGCCACTGGTGAAAGCGGCGACCGGTGAAGAAGTGGACGCCGAGGCGCTCGGCGGCGGCGACGTGCACGCACGCACGTCGGGCGTCGTCGATCATCTGGCGGACAATGATGCACATGCACTCGCGATCGCGCGCTCGATCATCGCAAGCCTGCCGACGCCGCCCGCGCCGTGGCTCGCCTGCGCCGAGCCGCGCGAGCCCGCACTTGATCCGCAGGAGATCTACGGAATTCTGCCGCAGGACAACCGCCAGCCCTTTGACGTGCGTGAAATTATCGGACGCCTGGTCGATGCCTCCGATTTCCACGAGTTCAAGGCAAACTACGGCGCGACGCTCGTGTGTGGCTTCGCGCGTATCTGGGGATGTCCCGTTGGCATCGTCGCCAACAACGGCATCCTATTCTCCGAGTCGGCGCTGAAGGGCGCGCATTTCGTGCAATTGAGCAATCGACGGCGTGTGCCGCTCGTCTTTCTGCAGAACATCACCGGCTTCATGGTAGGCCGCAAGTACGAAAATGCCGGCATTGCAAAGGACGGAGCAAAGATGGTGACCGCGGTCGCCTGCGCAACGGTACCGAAGCTGACCGTGCTGATCGGCGGCTCATTCGGCGCCGGCAACTATGCGATGTGCGGCCGCGCCTACGGCGGGCGATTCCTGTGGATGTGGCCAAATGCACGCATATCCGTCATGGGTGGCGAGCAGGCCGCACAGGTGCTCGCCAGCGTGCGTCGCGATGGCGCGCAGGCGCGCGGCGAGTCCTGGCCGGAGGAGGAAGAGCGCCGCTTCATGGCCGAGACCCGCTCCCAATACGAGGCCCAGGGCAACCCGTACTATGCAACGGCGCGCCTATGGGACGATGGCGTCATTGATCCGCTCGACACGCGCCGCGTGCTCGGCCTCGCCTTGCACCTGGCAGCTCACGGGCCGGCGCCCGCGACGGAGCGCTACGGCATATTTCGAATGTAGGAGGGGGAATTCATGAAGATCGCTGAGGCGCGCGCTGTCGTCACGGGCGGGGCATCGGGCCTGGGGAACGCCGTGGCGCGTCATGTCGCGGCCGCCGGCGGCCACGTCACGCTCCTCGACGTCCAGGAAGGGCCGGGCCGCGCCGCGGCCGCCGCAATCGGCGCACGCGCCAATTTCGTCAAATGCGACGTCACCTCCGAAGCGGAGGTAATCGCGTCCATGGAGACGTCCCGCGATCGCATGGGTGGCATCAATCTCCTCGTCAACTGCGCCGGCGTAATCGGCGCGGCGCGCGTGCTCGGTCGCAACGGACCGATGGCGGGCGAATTCTTCACCAAAGTGATCCACATCAATCTTATCGGCACTTTCCTCTGTGACAAGGCGGCGGCCGCTCTCATGCAGCAGAACACGCCGAACGAGGACGGCGAGCGCGGTGTCTTGATCCATACCTCTTCGGTCGCGGCCTTCGAGGGGCAGATCGGGCAGGCCGCGTACTCCGCGACCAAAGCTGCGGTCATCGGCATGACGCTGCCCATTGCCCGGGAGTTCGCGGCATTTGGCGTTCGCTGCATGACCATTGCGCCGGGCATCTTTCTTACGCCCATGATCGAGGCGATGTCACAGGAGCAGCAGAAGTCACTCGCCAAGCAGATTCCCTTTCCGCCGCGCCTCGGCAAGCCCGAGGAATTTGCGCGGCTCGTCGCGACGATCTTCGAGATTGCCATGCTGAACGGCGAGACAATCCGCCTGGACGGCGCAATCCGCATGCAGCCGAAATGAGCCCCGCGCCATGACGGACATAATGGAATACGACCTCGCGATCGTGGGCGCCGGACCCGCGGGTCTCGCCGCCGCCATCCGCCTGAAGCAGCTTGCGCCCGACAGGAATGTCTGTGTCCTGGAAAAAGGCGCAAGCGTCGGTGCGCATTCGATCTCCGGTGCGGTGCTGGAGCCCGGGCCGCTTGAGGCGCTGTTGCCGGATTGGAGACGCGACTATCCGGGAATGAAGGTGCCCGCCGTGCGTGACGAGTTTTTCTACATGACGCGCAGCGGCGCCAGGCGTTTTCCGCTCGTGCCCCGCCCCATGCACAATCAGGGTAATTTCATCATCTCCTTGGGGCAGCTGACGCCCTGGCTCGCACAGCAGGCCGAAGCCCTCGGTGTGGACGTATTTGCCGGGTTTGCCGCGGCGGGACCGGTCTTTGATGAGGCGGGCGGCGTCAAGGGCGTGCGTATCGGCGATATGGGTCTGCAAAAGGATGGCTCCCGCGGCCCCAACTACACCCCGGGCGCGCAGATCCATGCCGGCGTCACGCTCCTCGCCGAAGGCTGCCGCGGCTCGATCTCCAAAGAGCTCATCAAGCGCTTCAATCTATCCGCGGGCCACAATCCGCAGACATTTGGGCTGGGGCTCAAGGAGCTGTGGCAGTTGCCTCCCGGACGTGTGCAGCCGGGCCTCATTCAACACTCGGTCGGCTGGCCGGTCGACCGCAGGACCTACGGCGGTAGTTTTCTCTATCACCTCGACAGCGACCGGGTCTACGTGGGCTACGTCGCCGGACTCGATTATGCAGACCCACGCTTTAAACCCTTCGAGGCCTTCCAGCAGTTCAAAGCTCACCCCAACGTCAAGCCGCTGCTCGAGGGCGGAGAAATTCTCGCCGCCGGCGCGCGCGCGATCGCCTCGGGCGGCTGGCAATCGCTGCCGACTCTGGAGATGCCCGGCGCGTTACTGATCGGCGATGCCGCTGGGACCCTCAACTTTCCAAAGATCAAGGGCATTCATCAGGCCATCCGTTCCGGCGTGCTCGCCGCTGAACACCTGGTAGAAACCGGCACGAGCGCCGGCTTCGATGCGCGCTGGCGCGCCTCCGCCGGCGGTGTTGAACTGCGCAAGGTGCGCAATATCGCTCCCGGGATGAAACGCGGGCTCTGGTTTGGCCTCCTGAACGGCGCCTGGGAGACCTATGTCACGCAGGGTGCCTCGCCCTGGACTTTGAAAAACAAGGCCGACTGGTCAAGACTTGCGCGCCTGGATGACTTTCAATCACCCGAGCGCGGCTGGGTAGCGCGCACTCTGCCGCCGCGCGACCGGGTCTCCTCGGTATTTTTTGCCGGCAATACGCATGATGAAAATCAGCCGGTGCATTTGCACGTAGCGGACACGTCCATCTGTGTCGAGCGCTGCACGCGCGAGTTTGGCAACCCCTGTCAGAACTTCTGCCCGGCCGGCGTGTATGAGATGGTCGACGACGGCAAGGGCGGCCGACGCTTGCAGATCAACGCCGCGAACTGCGTGCATTGCAAAGCCTGTGACATCAAAGATCCGTACGAAATAATCACCTGGACGACGCCCGAGGGCGGCTCCGGACCGAACTACCAGATGCTGTAGTCTCAAAAATGCCTCCAATTTGGAGCCCTGCGCCCAAGCGTGCGGCTGCTGCGAATCTCACACGCTTCATGGCCTGCGTAAACGCCCGCCAAGGCTTGAACATGGCGGACTACGCGGATGCTTACCAGTGGTCCATCGACAATCCCGCACTATTTTGGTCCGAGGTCGCGCGCTTTGCCGACGTGCGCGCGAGTTTTGAGAAAGACAGCCCCGTCATCGAGAATCCGCACGCCATGCCCAGCGCGCGCTTCTATGCCGGCGCGCGCCTAAACTTCGCCGAAAATCTGCTGCGCTACCGCGACGCGCAACCGGCGCTTGTATTCCGCAACGAACGGGGCGCGCGCTCCGAGCTTTCCTATCGGCAGTTGTATGATGAAGTGGGCCGCGTCGCTGCCGGCCTCGAGGCTGCGGGAGTCGTCGCCGGCGATTGCGTTGCGGCGTTCATGCCCAACGTGCCGGAGACAGCAATCGCGATGCTCGCTACCGCAAGCATCGGCGCCATCTGGTCCTCCTGTTCGCCTGATTTTGGTGCCGGCGCCGTCGTCGATCGCTTCGGGCAGATCGCGCCCAAAGCCCTGTTCGCCGCCGACGGCTACTTCTACGGCGGCAAGACGCTCGATTCACTCGGTCTCATCGCAGAGCTCGTGGAAAAACTTCCGAGCGTGCAAGTGCTCGTCCTTGTGTCCTACGCTACCTGCAGAGCGGCGCTCGAGCGCATCCCTCGCGGCAGGGCCAAAGTTGTACATTGGCAAGAATTCGGCAGTGCCGGTGCTGCGCTGCAATTTCTGCAGAGTCCGTTCAATCATCCTCTCTACATCCTCTACTCCTCCGGTACGACGGGTGCACCGAAGTGCATCGTGCATGGAGCGGGAGGCACGCTGTTGCAGCATCAAAAGGAGCATCTGCTGCACACCGACGTACGGCGCGAGGACCGCTTCTTCTACTTCACCACCTGCGGCTGGATGATGTGGAATTGGCTGATCAGCGCGCTCGCCACCGGCGCCACGCTCGTGCTCTACGACGGCTCGCCCTTTCACCCCGATCCGGGCGCCCTCTGGCGCATGGCCGCCGCGGAGCGCCTGACCATATTCGGCACGAGCGCAAAGTACCTCGCTTCCTTGGAGAAGAGCGGCTTCGCACCGGCGCGCGCGTGCGATCTGCGTGCACTGCGCACGATCCTCTCGACCGGCTCGCCGCTCTTGCCCGATGGCTTCGACTTCGTGTATCGCGATGTGAAAGTTGACGTGCAGCTCTCCTCGATCTCCGGAGGAACTGACATCGTCTCGTGCTTCGCGCTCGGCTGCCCGATCCGACCCGTATATCGCGGCGAAATCCAGTGTCGCGGCCTGGGCATGCGGGTGGAGGTGTTTGACGACGCAGGTCGGCCACTCGTCGGCGCGCGCGGCGAGCTCGTGTGCACGGCCCCTTTTCCGTCGATGCCACTCGGCTTCTGGGGCGATACCAACGGCAGCAAGTACCGCGCTGCCTACTTCGAGCGCTTCCCCGGGGTCTGGCACCATGCGGACTACGCCGCCCTCACCGCGCACGACGGCCTCATCATCTACGGCCGCTCCGATGCGGTGTTGAATCCCGGCGGCGTGCGCATCGGCACGGCCGAGATCTACGCGGCGGTGGAGGGACTCGCCGAGATTGCTGAAGCGCTCGCGGTCGCACACGACTGGCAGGGTGATGTGCGCGTGCTGCTGTTCGTGCGCCTGCAGAGCGGTTACGCGCTCGATGCAGCGCTCGATCAGAAAATTCGCACGATTATCCGCAATCGCACGACGCCGCGACACGTACCGGCGAAGATCATCGCAGTCCCCGACCTGCCGCGCACACTGTCGGGCAAGCTCTCCGAGCTTGCCGTGCGCAACGTCATTCACGGAAAGCCCGTGCAAAACCGCGAGGCACTTGCCAATCCCGCTGCGCTTGAGCACTTCCGAGATCTCGCCGAGCTTCGCAGCTGATGAGTTTGCATGCGCGCTATGCGCAAGAACTCGCTCGCTGCGGATTTCACGCCGACCCTGCGCAACAGGCGGCGGTCGCTGCGCTCGAGGCCTTGCGCGAGCGTCTGATCGAGCGCCATTCGGCAAGGAGCCGGCGCTGGTTCGCGCAGCTGCGCGCCCCACAGATGGTGCGCGGGCTCTACCTCTGGGGGGGCGTCGGCCGCGGCAAGACCTTTCTCATGGATCTATTCTTCGAGAGTCTGCCGTTTGCCGCACGCCAGCGCCGCCATTTTCACCGCTTCATGCAGGAGGTGCACGCGCAGCTGCGGGGCCTGCCGCAAACGGCTGCACCGCTCGAAGAGCTCGCCAGACGCACAGCGCGCGAGGCACACATGCTGTGTCTCGATGAGCTCTTCGTCAGCGACATCGCCGATGCCATGCTCGTCGGTGGCCTGCTGCGCGCGCTGTTCCGTCGCGGTGTAACACTCGTCGCAACCTCAAACCTGCCGCCCGGACGGCTCTATGATGGCGGACTGCAGCGCGCGCGCTTTCTGCCCGCGATCGAACTTCTCGAGCGCAATACCCACGTGCTCGAAGTCGACGCCGGCACCGATTATCGCCTGCGCGACCTCACTTCGGCCGGCATCTATTTTGCAAGCAGCGCGCCCGCGACCCAGGTACATCTTGCGGCACTCTTTGACAGACTTGCCGCCGGCCGCGAGGCGCATACCGGCACCGTGCAAATCGAGGGGCGGCCCATCGCGGTAGTACGCGAGTCGGGGACTGCCATCTGGTGCGATTTTGCCGCGCTTTGTACGGGACCGCGAAGTCAGAATGACTACATCGAGATCGCGCGCGCCTATCAGGCCGTGTTCCTCAGTAATGTGCCGCAACTCGATGCCGACCATGAAAATGAGGCGCGCCGCTTCATCGCGCTAGTGGACGAGCTCTACGACCACGCCGTCAAACTCATCATGAGCGCGGCCGCACAGCCGGCGCAGCTCTATAGCGGCGAGCGCCTAGCCGGCGAGTTCGCGCGCGCCGCCAGCCGCCTCACCGAAATGCAAACGCGCGCCTACCTTGCCCGCGAGCATCGCCCCTAGACGACGCCGCGGCGCATCTGATCGAGCTCAATAGATTCGAAGAGCGCGCGAAAGTTGCCCTCGCCGAAGCCTTCGTTACCCTTTCTCTGGATAATTTCGAAGAAGATCGGGCCGATGACGTTCTGCGTGAAGATCTGCAGCAGCACGCCCTCGCCGTTGCCGGGGTTGCCGTCGATCAGGATCCGGCGCCGCGCGAGCTCCTCAATGTTCTCGCCGTGCCCGGGCACACGCTCATCGACGCCCTCGTAATAGGTGTCCGGTGTCTCCTGGAATTCCACGCCCTGGCGGGTGAGCACGTCCACGCTGCGGTAGATGTCGCTCGTCGCTAGCGCGATATGCTGGATGCCTTCTCCATGGTAGGCCTTCAGGTACTCCTCGATCTGGCTCTTGTCATCCTGTGACTCGTTGATCGGAATGCGGATACGCCCGCAAGGACTTGTGAGCGCGCGCGAGAACAGCCCCGTCTTCTTACCCTCGATATCGAAGTAGCGAATTTCGCGAAAATTGAACAACCGCTCGTAAAAGCCTGTCCAGTGGTCCATCCGCCCGCGCATCACGTTGTGAGTCAAATGGTCGATGCACACAAGGCCCGTCGGCTCGCTGTCGCCAGCGGCGACCGTGCGGAAATCGACATCGTAGATCGACTGGTCGCCGTAGCGATCCACGAGGTAGATGAGCGACCCGCCAATGCCCTCAATGCACGGAATATTGAGCTCCATCGGCCCGGCGCTTTGCGGGCCCGGCCGCGCCCCGAGTTCGAGGGCGCGCCGGTAGGCAAGTCCCGCGTCGCGCACCCGAAAGGCCATGGCGCAGGCGCAAGGACCGTGCGCGCGCGCAAAGCCCTGCGCGAACGACGCCTCTTCGGCATTGATGATGAAATTGATGTCGCCCTGCGCATGGCGCGTCACGTTCTTCGAGCGATGGCGCGCGACGACCGGAAACCCCAGGCGCTCGAACAGCGTGCGCAGGGCCTGTGGATCAGGGGCTGCGTACTCGACGAACTCGAACCCGTCGGTCCCCATCGGATTGTCGAAGAGCTCGGTCATGGCGGGTCTCCGCGGCGCGCTATTAGTTACAATTGCAACTATCATACGCTTGGCCACGCCTGCAACGAACCCGCGCCATGCCGAAGCCGGTCCTGCTGCTTGAAGACTTTCTGCCGTATCGACTCTCGGTACTGACGAACCTTTTAAGCAGCGCCATCGCCGGGGCGTATCGCGAACGCTTCGGCCTTTCCATCCCCGAATGGCGCGTGCTCGCCGTGCTCGCCAGCTCTTCGTATCTCTCCGCCGCGGAGGTTGCCCAGCGCACCGCCATGGACAAGGTCGCGGTAAGCCGCGCTGTGCGCGCGTTGCTTAAGACGGCGCGCCTCGAGCGGCGCGTGGCGCGCACCGACCGCCGCCGCTCGGTCCTGCGTCTGACGGCTGCGGGGCGCCAGGTACACGCCGGAGTCGCCCCTTTCGCCCTCGCCTACGAGCGCGCCTTGTTGCGGCCGCTCGCGCGCGCGGAGCGTCTTGCGCTCGATCGGGCGCTCGACATCCTGATGGGGCGGGCCCTGCAGATCGGACCCCTGACCAAGCGTTAGGTGCCGCTCATGTATAATTCCGCGCCGCTGGCGGGGGGGATACTTTGAAGACGATTGCCGAATTCGAGGTCAAGTATTGCCAGTTTCTCGACGTCGATGGGAAAGCCGTCGGGACGCTGCCACCATTTTCCAAGGATGCCGCCGAGCTTGAGAAGATGTACCGCCTGATGACGCTGGTACGCACCTTCGACACCAAGGCGATCAATCTGCAGCGTACCGGGAAGCTCGGCACCTACGCCTCATGTCTCGGCCACGAGGCGACTCACGTGGGCGCCGCGGCCGCCATGCGCCCTGACGATGTGCTGGTGCCCGTATATCGCGAGTACGGCGCGCAGTTCTGGCGCGGTGTGACGATGACGGATGTTCTCCTCTACTGGGGCGGGGATGAGCGCGGCAATGATTTCAAGGGCGCGCGGCACGACTTCGCGTGGAGCGTGCCGATCGGCTCGCAGACGCTGCACGCCGCCGGCGCGGCCATGGCCATGAAGATCCGCGGTGAAACCCGCTGCGCATTGGCGTTCATTGGCGACGGTGGTACGTCCCAGGGCGCGTTCTATGAAGCGATGAATCTCGCCGGCGCACGCGCGCTGCCGGTGATCTTCGTCATCGTCAACAACAAATGGGCGATCTCGGTGCCGATCGAGAGTCAGACCGCCACGGCGACTCTTGCGCAGAAAGCGATCGCCGCCGGGATTCCCGGCGTGCAGGTCGACGGCAACGACATTATCGCCGTGCGTCATACGGTCGCCGAAGCGATCGCCGTCGCGCGCCGCGGTGCGGGCCCGACCGTCATCGAAGCGGTGACCTACCGTCTCAGCGATCACACGACGGCGGACGACGCGACGCGCTACCGCAAGGAACACGAGGTAAAGGCTGCGTGGCGCAGCGAGCCCCTACTGCGTTTGCGCGCCTATCTCATCAGTACACGCGCTTGGGATGAGGCGCGCGAGGAGGCTTTGAAGGCCGAGTGTGTCGCACTCGTCGACGCCGCCGTGGAGGAATACCTGCATACGCCAAAGCAGTCGACTGACGCCATGTTCGACTACGTATTCGCACGCTTGCCGAAGAGTACGCTCGAGCAGCGCGATGCGGCGCGCCGCTACGCCGCGAGCGGCGGCCACTGATCCCGGCGCGGGCAGCCATATGGCAAAGGTAACGATGATCGAAGCCATCAATCGCGCGCACGCGTGGGAAATGGCGCACGATTCCACCGTCATCGTGCTAGGTGAGGACATCGGCATCAACGGCGGCGTGTTCCGCGCCACCGCCGGATTGCAGGAAAAATTCGGCAAGGAGCGCGTGCAGGATACCCCGCTCGCGGAAGGCATGATCGCCGGCATGTCGATCGGGCTTGCGGCGCAGGGCCTGCGCCCCATCGCCGAGATTCAGTTCATGGGTTTCATCTATCCCGCGATGGATCAAATCGCAAACCATATGGCGCGGATGCGCCACCGCACCCGCGGGCGCATCACTCTGCCGCTCGTCGTGCGCATGCCGCACGGCGGCGGCATCCACGCTCCGGAGCATCACTCCGAGAGCCTGGAGGCGCTCCTTGCCCATCATCCGGGCCTGCGCGTGGTGTGCCCGTCATCCCCGGCGCGCGCCTACGGACTCCTGCTGGCCTCGATCCGCGATCCGGATCCGGTCATGTTTCTCGAGCCCGTACGCCTCTACCGGCTGGTGCGCCAGGAGATCGCGGACGACGGGCAGGCACTGCCGCTCGATGTGTGCTATCGCCTGCGCGAAGGGCATGATGCGACCATCGTCACCTGGGGGGCGATGACTTTCGAAAGCCTGCGCGCCGCAGACCAGCTGCAGAAGGATGGCGTCGCCTGCGAAGTGATCGATGTTGCAACTCTTTCGCCAATTGACCATGACACGATCCTGGAGTCGGTAGCGAAGACCGGACGGCTTATCATCGTGCACGAGGCGGCGCGCAACTGCGGCATCGGCGCGGAGATTGCCGCGACAGTGGCCGAACACGGGCTCTACGATCTGCAGGCGCCCATTAGGCGCGTGACCGGCTACGACACGCCGATGCCCTTGTTCCGCCTGGAGTACGACTACATTCCAAGCGTGGCGCGCATCGTTGATGCTGTGCGCGATACGCTCGCCGAATAGCTTCCTCACCGCACTTGCACGGAGGGCGCATGACAACATTCAATCTTCCGGATTTGGGCGAAGGACTGGCAGAGGCCGAGATCGTGCGCTGGCACGTCAAAACCGGCGATCAGGTGAAGGTGGATCAGCCCATGTTGGCGGTCGAAACCGCAAAGGCCGTGGTCGAAGTGCCGTCACCGTATTCCGGCGTGATCCGCGCACTGCATGGCAAGCCCGGGGACATGATCGCAACCGGAGCGCCGCTTGTAGAATTTGACGTTGCCGCCTCCACCTCTGCAGCGAGCGCGCGCGCAGCGCCGCCAAAGGCCGTCGAGCGGCCGGCGGCAGATGACTCCGGAACCGTCGTCGGCAGCATGCCGAGCACCAACGAGGAAGAGCTCATTGAAACGGCCGTCGCCGGCGGCAATAGCGGCGTTCCGCGGGAACGCGTGCGCGCGGCGCCCGCCGTGCGCGCGCTCGCCAAGCGCCTGGGAGTGGACCTCGCACGCATATCGGGCAGCGGCCGCGGCGGCCTCATCACCGTCGACGACGTCATGACGACGTCGGGTCCGACTGCGCTGCATACCGCCGCAACAGTCACGGCGCTCAAATCAGCCCCGGTAGCAGCGCGCGCAGCCGCGGGCGTAAGTGGTGAGCCGGAAAAGCTGCGCGGTCTGCGGCGCGCGATGGCGCAGAGCATGAGCCTGGCACGCGACAGTGTCATGAATTGCACGCTCTTCGATGATGCGGATCTGCATCGCTGGCGTCCCGGGCAGGACTTCACCACGCGGTTGCTGCGCGCCATCGCTGCGGGTTGCCGCGCCGAGCCCGGACTTAATGCCTGGTTCGACGGTGAAGCACAGAGCCGTCGCCTGCTCGCGCGAGTTGACGTCGCCATGGCGGTCGATACGCCCGAGGGACTGCTTGTTCCGGTGATTCGGGACGTGGGCGGACGAGCACCTGAGGAGCTGCGCCGCGACGTCGACCGACTGAAGCGCACGGCGCGCGATCGCACGGTGGCGCCGGAGGATCTGCGCGACTTCAGCTTCATGCTCTCGAACTTTGGCATGATCGCCGGGCGTTATGCGACGCCGGTCGTCGTTCCTCCTGCCGTGGCCATCCTGGGCGCGGGTCGCTTGAGCCACGATGTCATCGCCGTCATGGGCGGGATTGAAGCGCATCTGCGCATGCCCTTATCGCTGACCTTCGATCATCGCTGCGTGACGGGCGGCGAAGCGGCGCGCTTCCTCGCCGCATTGATGCGCGATCTCGAACGGGACTCGTGAGCGTGCCGCGAGACTTGCACCGCGACACCTCGCTCCTGCGCAGCATTCCCGCCGCACGGCGCGCCTTGATCGAGCGCATCATTACGGCGCGCGGCCTGCGCCCGGGAACGCGCGCGACCAAGGCCCTGCGACTTAAGTTTCTACGCGCCTATTTCCGCGGCGTTGCCGAGGAGGATCTCGCGCAGCGTCCTCCGCAAGTGCTCGCCGCGGCGGCCCTCGAGCATTTCGAATTCGGCAGCCACGCGCGCCGTCCCGGTCAGGCGCTAGTCAAGGTCTTCAATCCGGAGCGCGCGCGCGACGGCTTTGAGTGCCCCCATACGCTTGTCATGATCGTCACGGACGACATGCCGTTTCTGGTCGATTCTGTGGGCATCGTCTTCAGTCACGCGGAAGTCGCCATCCATCTGATCGTTCATCCGGTGCTCGGCGTGGAGCGCGACCGCCGCGGCCGACTCAGCGGGGTGCACGTCGAGCGCGAGCGCGGCGAACATGCCGAATCGTGGCAGCTCTATGAAATTGATCGCCAAACTGACGGCGCGCGCATTAGTGAACTGCAGGAAAAAATTGAAGCCGCGCTGCGCGACGTACGCCTTGCGGTCGCAGACTGGCTGCCCATGCGGCAGCGCATTGCCCAGCTCATCGGCTCCCTGGAGCGTAAGCCGCCGCCGCTGGTCGCCGCCGAGGTCACCGAGGCGCGCCGGCTCCTCGAGTGGATGCAGGACAACCACTTCCTTTTTATCGGCTATCGCCACTACCGGCTCGAGCGCGGCGCCAGCGCCGATCGCATCGTGCCGGAGCCGCGCACGGGCCTAGGGGTCTTGCGGGGCGGCAAGGCGGGCGCAGTCGTGCTGCGCGGCCAGCTGCGTGCGCGGGCGCGCGAGCGACAGCTCTTGATCCTCACGAAAGCCAATTCAATGGCGAGTGTGCATCGCGCCACCTACCTCGACTACGTCGGAGTGAAAAGCTTCGGCGCACGCGGCGAGGTGGCGGGCGAACACCGCTTCCTCGGCCTGTGGACATCGACCGCCTATCATCTGAGCCCGCGTGAAATCCCAGTACTGCGCAAGAAGGTCGAACGGGTGATCAGCCATTTTGGCCTCGATCCGCAAAGCCATGACGCCAAGGCCGTGCTACACGTGCTCGAGACCTACCCGCGCGATGAGCTCTTCCAGGCGCCAGTTGAGGATCTGATTCGCATCGCCCGCGGCGTCGTCAACTTATATGAGCGGCGCACCGTGCGCCTGCTCGCCCGACGCGATCCCTTTCAGCGCTTCTATTCCCTCCTCATCTATGTGCCGCGCGACCGCTACAGCACCGATGTGCGCCAGCGCATCGAGCAGATCGTGCTCGAAGGATTCGGCGGTAGCAATGCCGAGACGCAGGTACAGATCTCCGACTCCAATCACGCCCGCGTGCATATTGTGGTACGCACCGACCCAGACGATCGGCGCAAAGTGGATCTCGCGAGCATCGAGAGGCGCATCGCACAGGCGGCGACCACCTGGACCGATCGGCTGCGCGCCGCACTGGTCTCCAAGCACGACGAGGCGGCGGTGCTCGCGCTCGCGCACCGCTATCGGCGCGCGTTTCCGCTTGCCTATGAGGAGGAGGTGGCGCCCGCGGATGCGCTTGAGGACCTGGCGGATTTGGAAGCGTTGCGCTCCGAGCCGCACGCGCCGCGCCTCAATCTGCATCGGCCCGCCCAGCAGAAGTCCGAGCGCGTGCACTTGAAAATCGTGAAGCTCGGCGACCCGGTACCGATTTCCGACCTCCTGCCCATCCTTGAGAACTTCGGACTACGCGTCATCGCCGAGCGACCGTACGAACTCGCCTGGCCCGAAGGTGGCGCGGCCTGGATCCAGGATTTCGAGCTCGAGCACCGCGACGCGCTGCGTATCGACATCGCGCGCATCGAGTCGACGTTCAAGGAGGCGTTCTCGGCGGTGTGGCGCGGCGAGATCGAGAACGACGGCTTTAATCGCCTGTTGCTCGCCACGGGACTCGCTGCCCGCGAGATCGTCGTGCTGCGCGCCTATTGTCGCTACCTGCTGCAGACCGGCGTGCCGTTTAGTCAGGCGTATATGGAACGCACGCTCGCCGCGAACCCAGGGATCGCAAAAACGCTGGTGCGGCTGTTTCAGCTGTATTTCGAGCCGCGCACCGCCGCGCGTCGCTCAAGCCGCGCTGACAAGCTCGTGGCCGAGATCCGCACGGCGCTCAATGCGGTCACGAGCCTCGACGAGGATCGCATCCTGCGCGGCTATTTGAATGTCATGCGCGCCACGCTACGCACAAACTTCTATCAGGAGGATGCTGCCGGAGGCGCGAAGAGCTACGTGTCCTTCAAGCTCGATCCCCACAGGATTCCGGAGCTGCCACTGCCGCGACCGAAATTCGAGATCTTTGTCTACAGCCCGCGCGTGGAAGGCGTGCATCTGCGCATGGGCGACGTCGCCCGCGGCGGCATCCGCTGGTCCGATCGGCGCGAGGATTTCCGCACCGAGATCCTCGGCCTGATGAAGGCGCAGAACGTCAAGAACGCGGTCATCGTGCCGGTCGGCGCCAAGGGTGGCTTCGTCGTGAAGCGTCCGCCGCTGGGTTCACGCGACGAGCTGCAGGCCGAAGTCATCGCCTGCTACCAGAGTTTGATCCGCGGCATGCTCGATCTCACCGACAACATCGTCGGCACCCGCGTTGTGCCGCCGTTGAGGGTTGTGCGGCGCGACGCCGACGACACCTATCTTGTCGTAGCCGCCGACAAGGGCACCGCCACGTTCTCGGACATTGCCAACGCCATCTCGCAAGACTACGGCTTCTGGCTGGGCGACGCCTTTGCCTCCGGCGGCTCGGCGGGATACGACCACAAGAAAATGGCCATCACCGCGCGCGGCGCCTGGGAGTGCGTCAAGCGGCATTTTCGCGAATTCGGAGTCAATGTGCAGTCCCAGGTTTTCACTGCCATCGGCATCGGCGACATGTCAGGCGATGTTTTCGGCAATGGCATGCTGATGTCGCGCCAGACGCATCTTGTGGCCGCGTTCAATCATCAGCACATCTTTCTCGACCCTGCGCCCGACGCTGCGTCGAGCTTTACGGAGCGCCAACGACTATTTCGCTTGCCGCGCTCGACATGGGAGGACTACGAACGGCGCCGGATTTCACGCGGCGGCGGTGTATTTTCGCGAGCCGCAAAATCGATCACGCTCTCGAGCGAGGCGCAGGCCATGCTCGGCACGCCGAGCGCCACGGCGACTCCGATTGAGATCATCCGCGCCATCCTGCGCATGCGCGTGGACCTTCTGTGGAACGGCGGCATCGGCACATACGTCAAGGCAACGCTGGAGAGCAACGGTGAAGTCGGCGATCGCAGCAACGACGGCGTGCGCGTGAACGGTACCGAGCTTGCTGCTCGGGTTGTTGGCGAAGGCGGCAACCTCGGTCTCTCACAGCGTGGCCGGGTCGAATACGCGCTCGCTGGTGGCCGACTGAACACCGACTTCATCGACAACTCCGGGGGAGTCAATACCTCGGATGTCGAGGTCAACATCAAGATCCTGCTAAACCCTCTGGTGGCGGCTGGCCGCCTGACACGACCGCGGCGCAACCGGCTCCTTGCCGGCATGAAGAACGAGGTCGCCGCGCTCGTGCTGCGCAACAACTACCTGCAATCCCAAGCCATCAGTACCCTCGAGCTGAACTCCGCCGCGCGTCTCTCGGAGTATCAGCAGCTAATGCATTCGCTCGAGCGCGCGAATGAACTCAGCCGCGCGCTCGAGTTCCTGCCCAATGACGAAGAGCTCGCGGAACGGCGCAAGAAAGGCCTTGGACTCACGCGCCCGGAGCTTGCGGTCCTGCTGTCCTATAGCAAGATCTGGCTCAGCAAGCACCTGCTCGACTCCGACGTGCCGGCGGATCCGTATCTCTCGCTCGAGCTCAAGCGCTATTTTCCTGGCCCGGTGCGCACGCGCTTCGCGCGCGCGATCAGCCGCCACCGGCTGCGCCGCGAAATCATCGCCATGGCGACCACCAACAGCCTCGTCAATCGCATGGGCCCGATGTTCGTAGTACGCACGCAAGACGACACCGGCGCGGCGCCTGCAAGAATTGCGCGCGCCTACAGCGCGGCGCGCGAGATCTTTGACATGCGCGAGCTGTGGGCGCAGATCGAGGCGCTCGACAATCGCGTGCCCGCGAAGCTGCAGTACGGCATGTTGTATGAGACGAGCCGCCTGTTGCGCCACGTCACCTATTGGTTCCTCGCGCATCGCGGCGAGGATCTGCAGGTTGACCGTGCGGTCGCCGAATTCCGCCGCGGCACGCGCGAGCTGGAAGCCGCCATCGGCGAGGTACTGGTCGGTTCGGAACACGCACAATTTGATGCCGTACGCAAGGCACACATCGAGGCGGGCGTGCCGGCGCAGCTCGCAGCGCGCGTCGCAAGTCTAGATGCTCACAATGCGACGCTCGATATCGTCGAGCTCGCGTCCGCCCATCGCGTGCGTGTGCGCGAAGCGGCGCGGACGTACTTCGAAATCGGCGCGCACATAGGCTTGGACTGGCTGCGCGAGCAGATTGAGCGGCTGGCTGTTGACGGTCAATGGCAGGCAGTTGCGCGTACGGGGCTGCGCGACAGCGCCGGAGCCATCCACCGCAAAGCGGCCGAGCGGGTACTGGCGCTTTCCAAGGGCGGGCGACCTGAACCACGTGTCGTCGCGTGGTCAAACTCGGTCGGCGAGGAACTGGCGCGCTGGCGGCGCATCCTGAACGACATGCGCGCCACAGGCGTGAGCGACTTTGCGACGCTGTCGGTAGGCATCGAATCGGTGCGCAAGTTGACCGACTCGCCGCGGCTGCGCGCTTGACAGTGTCCCGCGGACCTGCCGCCATCGCTCTCGTCACCGCGCGTGCCGCGCGCGCCCTCGATGAGGATTTACCGCCTCTTTTTGCAGCACTGACACGCGCGGGAGCCACAGTGCGCGTCGTCGACTGGGACGATGCCAGCACGCAATGGTCGCACTTCGATCTGGCGCTGCTGCGCTCAACCTGGGATTACAGCATGCGCCTGCCGGAGTTTCTCACCTGGGCGGAGCGCACCTCCAAAGCCACACACCTGGTGAATTCCGTTTCCATGGTCCGTTGGAACACCGACAAGCACTATCTTGGCGAACTCATGCACGCGGACGTGCGCACGGTTCCGACGACTTTCGTTGAGCCTGGTGAGAGCGCCGCCCGCGCGATGAATGAATTTCTGGTCCAGCAGGCGGCGACCGAGTTCGTCGTCAAACCCGCCGTGAGCTCCGGGGCCCGCGACGCGCAGCGGTACGGGCGCCGCGAACTCGACGCCGCCATCGCTCACGTCGCGCGGTTGCTGGATGCGGACCGCAGCGTCGTGCTGCAGCCTTATCTTGACCGTGTGGACGCCGACGGCGAAACCGCTCTCATCTACTTCGGCGGAGCATTTAGTCACGCGATTCGCAAAGGGCCACTGCTGCGACGCGGCGACGGCCCGACGCGCGCCCTGTTTGCGGCCGAACAGATCACCGCTCGCGTGCCGCGCCTTGACGAACTGCGCACCGGCGAGCGGGCACTCGGCGCGATTCCGTATGCCACGCCGCTCTACGCGCGCGTGGATCTTATCCGCGACGCCGATGGCGCGCCGCGCGTTCTCGAGCTCGAGCTCACGGAGCCCTCACTCTTCTTCGCGCACGCGGCCGGCTCAGCCGAGCGCTTCGCGGCGCTCGTCCTCGAATATCCCCTGAATGGTGGAATTTAAAGTGCCTGGGAAGCTCGTTCTGGTACGCCACGGCCAAAGCATCTGGAACCTGGAGAACCTCTTTACAGGATGGACTGACGTCGACCTCTCCGCGCAAGGTTATCGGGAAGCGGGCGCAGCGGGTCCGCTGTTGCTGCACGAGAAGATTGCGATCGATGTTGCCTTCACCTCCGTTTTGAAGCGTGCCATCCGCACGCTGTGGATCATGCTCGACGAGATGGATCGCATGTGGATACCCGTGGAGCGCTCATGGCGGCTCAACGAGCGCCACTATGGTGCGTTGCAGGGACTCAATAAGGCGCAAACCGTCGACCAGCATGGCGAAGCGCAGGTCAAGATCTGGCGGCGCAGTTACGACGTCGCTCCGCCGCCGCTCGACGCGAATGACAAGCGTCATCCGCGCTTTGATCCGCGCTACGCGAACATCGATTTCTCACAGCTGCCGGCGACGGAGTCACTCAAGGATACTCTCGTGCGCGTGCTGCCAATCTGGGAAAGCCGCATTTCGTCGGACCTTCTGGCAGGGCGCAACGTACTGATCGTCGCGCACGGCAACAGTTTGCGCGCGCTGGTAAAAATGCTGGACAACATTTCCGAAGAGAAGATCGTCGAACTCAATATTCCGACCGGCATACCGCTGCTCTACGAGCTTGACGCGCAACTGCAGCCCATCGAGAGCCGCTACCTGGGTGATCCCGAAGCAATCGCCGCCGCCGCCGAAGCCGTGCGCACACAGACCGAGAAGCGCTGATCCGCTCCAGCGCGCGCGCATCGCGGTTCAGATTTTTGACATGCGTTCGCGCCCTTGATAGCGGGCGCGCGCACTCGCAGGAAGGTGCACGGGACCGTAGGCGGATGGCACTCCCCACAGGTTCTGCTTCCACCACTCGGCGCCCTCGATCCACCATACGCGCGGATCGCGGAAGCGGTCCGCGGTCTGCCAAAACTCCTCTTCGCTCATGTCGACGTAGTCCAGCCAGAACTGCAGGTCACTCGGAATGACGTGATCGTAGCGCCGCACCATCTCGACAGCCTGCTCGCGCGACATGACTCCGAGGCGGACATCCTTGGACGCGTGATCTGAGGCGCGACCATAGCCGAATTTGACGAACTTCAGGTAGTCGTGCACTCCGTTTTCGTAACGATCATCAAGATTGGAAATCAATCTGTAGGTGCGCTCAAATGGCTTTTCCGCGGCGTGCCAGCCGTAGCGCTTCTGCACCATGGCTGCGTGCTCGTTCGAATTCCACCTGAAGTAATTACCGATGTAGATACCACGGACGCCGACGCTCAGAATCTCTTCGTCGGATGGATACTTGGCCCAGCGCAGATCCTTCTCCGTCAACGGTTCGAGCGGATCATTCAACATGTCGTACCACTCGAAGCCGCGCAGATCGTGCTCGTGCCGTACGCGGGCGTTGAACTCCGCTTCATCGTCGGGGTCATACATGCCGGAGATGTCCCACGGCGTTTCGCCCCATATCACGAGTGGGATCTTGAATCTAACGGCGCACTGCACCGGATAGGTCACAATGCCGCAGTGGGCATGCCAGTTCATATCGCCCATCTTGCGAAAGCATAGGCGGTTGAGCTTCTTCAGCACCTCGACGCTTGGCCCGAACACAAGATGATCCGCATCGAAGACGTGGCGCATGCGCTCACGGTTATAGTCTCCTTCGGGCAAATAGTTGTTACCGTGGTACGTGACCAGGAGCGGTTTCAATCCGTAGTTCACGGCCGCGACATGGGTCTGGTAGTAGCTGTCCTTGCCCCCGCTGACGGGGATCAGACAGTCGTAGTCGGTCGCATTGCGCGTCCGGACTGCATTCACGAGGTCTTCAAATTTCTTGCGGCGTGCCGCCCAATATTCCGGCGGCAGCACGTCGAATCGCTCCGCGCTGCGGCAGGCTGAGCAAACTCCGTCGTCATCAATGTCCAGAGACACAGCCGAGTGCGGATACACGCAGCGCTTGCAGTATCCCACCGTCACGGCTTGTCCCCGATTTCGAACAACGCGGGCTGGCGCACGGGCAGTCCCTTGTCGTAGAGGAACTTGCGCGCCAAAAACACGCTCTGGTCGCTGTAATGGAAAATATTCGCGGCGGCTACGGCGTCAACACCGGTGTGTTCCAGGGCCTCGGCAAAATGCATCCATTCGCCTACGCCGCCGAGCGCGATTACTGGAACTCGCACAGCATCGACGACCTGGGCCAGCAACTCCATATCATAGCCGGTCTTCATGCCGTCGCGATCTATGGAGTTGATGAGAATCTCACCTGCGCCACGCGACTCGACCTCGGCAGCCCACTCCTTCGCGGAGCGCCCGGTTGATTGCCTGCCGCCGTCCGCCATTACAGTCAACGATCCGTCACTCCTGTTAGCATCAATCGATACGACCACGCATTGCGACCCAAACTCAAGCGCCGCCGCCTCGATAAAGTGAGGATCGCTTATGGCGGCCGTATTGATGGCAATCTTGTCCGCTCCCTTGGCCAGACGCATCTCTATATCCGTGAGCGTGCGGATGCCTCCGCCCACTGTGATCGGCATAAACGTATGGCGTGCGACATCTTCGACGATCTCGAGCAGCGAGCTGCGATTGGGATGGCCCGTGTCATCGCGACGCCTGTCGTAGACCATGTCTCCTCGGGATATATCCAGATAGATGAGCTCGTCGGATGCCCATTCACTAAAGCGCTGCACGGAAGTTACGGGATTGCCGATGTTCTGGTAGCGCCGGAAGCCCTTGCTCTGCACCAACCAGCCATTGCGCAGCAGGAGCACCGGAATGATCCGCTTCTTCTTCATCGAACTTCCTGGCTCATCGCGCCCCTGCCAACCTTGGTTTTCACCAGGCCGCGTCGAGCCGTACGGGGCGCGTGCGTCCGAGGAGAGCGGTGCGCCCCGGTCGGACTGAGCCAACAACGCTGGAGTGAGTCTACAGGAGCGCACCAGACGAACGCCACGGGCCCTCCGACTGGCCGGAGCCGGCTGCCGCCCCGGACGCGTCATATCTTGAGAAAGTTCTTGACCAGGCGCTGCCCGGCACGCTGGCTCTTTTCCGGATGAAATTGCACACCGAAGAGATTTGCGGACTGCACCACGCAGCAGAAATCCTCTCCGTAGCCGGTGGTCGCCACGACGCTCGATAGGGTGGCGCAGCGCAAAACATAACTGTGCAGGAAATAGAAGTCGGTGCCGTCATCCAAGCCCTGCAGCAAAGGTGAACTCTGCAGTACGCGAATGCTATTCCACCCGACGTGCGGCAGTCGCTCGTCACCAGCCTCAAGCTTAACAACCTCTCCCGGAATCCATCCAAGCCCCGCAAAGTCGCCGAACTCAAGGCCCCGATCCGCGAGAACCTGCATACCAACGCAGATGCCGAGAAACGGTTTACCGTTGTCCAGTGCCTGTTGGCGCAGCGCCGCCATCGGGATGGTATCGCTGATGCGGCGCATGGCAGCGCCAAAGGCACCGACACCTGGCAGGACCAAGTGGGTCGCTGTGGCCATGTCCGTGGCCAGGTTGGAGACAACGACGTCATCGCAAACAGTCCGGAACAGGTTGAAGACTGAACGGGCGTTGCCCGAGCCATAGTCCAACACGCATACCCTCGCCATGAGCGCTCGCTACTCCTGGGTTCTAGATCGCATGATGTGTACCGGTCATGCCGCGTGCGCAATGCCGGCGCATCTACAGGCCACGGATGCTCCCGATAGCGGTGCGCGCATCGCTGGATTGAGATCGCAAGCGCTCTAGCGCTCGCGCGTCGCCCCAGCCGCCCACCCGTCATAGCGCCCACCATGCGCCGCGGCAAGCTCCCGGAAGCGACGGCTCCTCTCCTGCATGTCGGGCACAGCCAGCTGCAACGCCTTTGATGCATGCAGGCTGAATGGGTGCGCGGAGCTGTCGGCCACGGGCTTGATATCCACCGCAAACTCGTCGGCCTGCAGCATGCTGCGGACAGCCTCGCAGGCCGCCGTATCCGGGAGCGCGAAAAAAAAATCCACCTCATGCGCGCGGAAGGGATCGACGCCTTGCGAACGCACGCGCTCAATCATCTTTGCATCCCAGTCATCGGCGCGCTCGCCGCGTAGTTTCTGTAGACTGAAATAGATACGCACAACCGCCGCGATGCCGGCCGCGATCAATGCGATCAGAATCCAGTTCACGGATAGACCGGCTTGCGCTTAGCCAGGAACGCACTGATGCCCTCCGCGCCCTCGGCACTCGCGGCTTGGCCTGCGATGGTTTCCGCCTCGAGCACCATCTGCGATTCGAGCGCTCCCAGGGACTGGGCCACAAGCCGTTTCACCTTACCAAATGCGCGGGTCGGGCCGGTCGCGAGCTTCTCCGCAAGCGCGAGCGCCGCCTCGAGCACCTGCGCATCGGGCACGACGCGGTTGACGAGGCCCCAACTTAAGGCTTCCTCGGCCGACAACGAGCGGTTGAGGAGCATGAGCTCCATGGCGCGCCGCACGCCCACCGCTCGCGGCAGAAGAAAAGATGTCCCGGCATCGGGGGTCAGGCCCACGCCGGTATAGGCGAGGTTAAACCTAGCGCTTTCGGCCGCCACCGCCAGATCCGCCATCGCCACAAGTCCGATTCCAGCGGCCGCCGTAGTGCCGCGCACGGCGGCGATAACCGGCGGGTCCATACGCACGAAGAGCGAGATCGCCGCGTGCAAGTAGGAGGTGAGCTCGCGCAGATGCGCTTCCGCGCCGCCCTTGTTTGTCATGCCGCGCAGATCTCCGCCAAAGCAGAAGTTCTGGCCGGCACCGGTCAGCACGACCGCCCGCACGACGGGACTGCGCGCGCAGGTCATGGCGGCGGCAAGCAGGTCCATGCCCATCTGCAGACTCAGCGTGTTCGACTGAGCCGGCCGATTGAGCGTGACGATCGCGACCGGGCCGCGGGTCTCGACATCGACTGTGGCGGTGGACATGGGCTCTCCTACTCGTCCGGAGCAATCGTGACCCGCAGGCCAGCCAGCTCCGGAGTAAAATCAACCTGGCAGGACAGGCGCGAGTTGTCCTGCGTGTGCGACAGCTCCGACAGCAGCTCACGCTCATCCGACATCGGAGCGGGCAGCCGGTCGACCCAATCCGGGTCGACGTAGACATGGCAGGTGGCGCACGAACACATACCACCGCAGATCGCGGCCACCCCATAATCAAGCTCACGTAGGTTTTCCATGACTTTAAGGCCGGCTCGAGCTTCGACCTCGTGCTCGATTCCGTCGCGATCCACGACTCGCATGAGCGGCATCCGTCTGTCGTCCTGTTGAATAGTGCAGTGGGTTAGTCTGCCGATGTTGCACTGCGGATACTAGGGCCGCTACGCCCGTAGGCGTCGCAAGAGCGCGTCTTCTGCCGCGCGATCCGCCGCGGCGACCGCGCCATTCAAGCGGCGCCGGCGATACCACAGAAAGCTCAACAGCAGGAACACGAAGCGCGCCCGTGCAAGCTCTGCAACCGACACTTCGGCCGCGAGCCCAACCGCATCCAGTAGCTCCGGTGCGTACGGCTCGGCCTGCGGATAGTACGCCAGTACACAGGCCGGATCGAAAATCGGGTCGGCCACGGCCGCGTATTCCCAGTCGATCAGGTAGAGGCGCTCAGCGTCGATGAGATTTGAATGGTGCAGGTCATTGTGGACGATCGTCGGCGCGCGCGCGCTGCGCGCGCAAAGCGCGAGCGCCGCGTCCGCCTGTTCCATGAGCTCCTCCACCAGCGCCCGTTCCGCAGGCTGAGCCTCGATAAGAATCGCAGCATGGCCGCGCATGATCGCGGCGGGGTCAAAGGGGACGACGGCAGGCGCGGCGACGGTGTGCAGGGTGCGCAGCGTCGCGCCGAGCCTTCTCAAGCGTTCCGGACGCGCGAAGTCTGCCTCGACCCATGCGGCTCCCGCAACGTGGCGTGTGATCATGAAGCGCTCGGCGAGATCCCCGAAGATGAGCTCCGGCGCCACCCCGGCCAGAGCTGCAGCGCCGTGCAGTCGCAGTTCGCGCCCGTGGTGCGCGCCGAGCACTGCGCCCGCAGCGTCGTTCAAGCGCAGGACGAAGGTACCCGCGCGCGTATCGACGCGGAAGCTTCTATTGACCGATCCACCCGGCAGTGCGGTAACGGCATCGGGGCGCATCCCCGCCTCGCAGCCCGGGATATGCGCCAGCGCATTCGATGGAATTACCCCGGACGCGACGGTCGGCGATAGATCTTGAGCCATGCGGCGAATCCTACGGAAGATATGCCGAGGTACGTCGCGTAGAGCAACCCGACGAACGGCAGCTTCTGCACGACACAAAGGTACGTGAGCACGACATCGATCGCGATCCAGTAGAGCCAGTTCTCAAGCTTCATCCGCACCACAAGCCAGGTCGCAACGAGACTTGCCCAGGTCGTCATCGAATCGAGGAACGGCCACGCCGCGCCGGTCTCGGCGGCGAGCCAGCGCGACGACAGGGCGCTCAGGGCGAGGATGACAATCCAGACGCCAAGGTGCGCACGGACCGGCCAGGTCGTGACCACAGAGTCCGCTTGCTTTTCGTGCCGCACCCAGCTGCGAAACCCGTACGCGGACATCGCGACGTAGAACATCTGCAGTGCCGATTGCATCGGTAACCGCGCACGGGCAAAAAGATACACCAAGATCGCGGAACTCAGGCCTCCGCACACCCAGCACCAGCGGCTGCGGCGCACCGCGAGCACCGAATAGGCGATCCCCAGGAGGACCGACGCCGCCTCGAGCGGGGAAGTCGCCGCCAATCTCGCGATGAAAGCATCGAGCGCCCCGCTCACGTGGGATCCGCGAACGGCCCGAGCACCTTCACGACGAAGACGGCCTTGCCCGCGCGCTCGAAGGTGGTGCGCATCTCGCGCGTCAGGGCCGCGAAGAGGATCTCGTAGGGACCGAAGAGCTGTGTGCTCATGCTGTTGGTGTGGACTTTGAAGCGCTTGTCGCCGTTCAGGCGGGCGATAAAGTCCTCGATCGGCGGAATGAAGTCCGCGGTCAAGGGATACAGGCTGATCTCAATGCCAATGTCCATAGTGTCACCGTAGCGAGTAGATAAAGTTAACGCCCCAGATTCGCGGATCGCCGAGCTGCACATACAGTTCGTTCGGAAAGTTAGGCGGTACGTCGCCAAAGTAGAAGCCGCGCACCGCGTAGTCCTTGTTGAGCAGATTGCGTCCCCACAGATACGCCGACCATGACTTCCCCTCCCAGCCGAGTTTGGCATTGACCAGACCATACGCATGCGAGGTGGTCCAGTTCGGCGGCAGATCAAAGTAGTAGCTGCCCATGCCGGTCGCATCCACTCGCGCGAAGGCGCCGCGCGGGTCGCGGTAGGTGAGGTTCACGGCTCCCTGCCAGTGCGGCGCGTCGGCAAGCTCGCGGTCCGGCAGCAATACGCCGTTCTGTACGAAGCCATGGTATTGCGTCTGCAACAGACCGAGTGCTGCGCCGAACGTGAGCGCGGCGCTCGCCCGCCATGTGACTTCGCTTTCCAGCCCGTAATTTCTGCCGCTCGTGGCGTTGCCGGTATAAAACGTGAAATCGTCGGGGTTCGTGGGATCGAGCTGCTCACTGGTCTTGACCTGCAGCGACCTGCGCAGCGTGTAGAAAACGTCGCTGTTCACGCGCACGCGCCCATCGAGCAGCTCCGCCTTGTATCCCGCCTCGAAATTCAGGTCCGACTCGGGTCCGAACAGAATCTGATTCGCCAGCAGTGCCTGGCTGAGGTTGAAACCGCCGGCCTTGTAACCCCTGGAAATGAGCAGATACACGCTCTGCGCGGGCGTCGCCGCATAGGTCAGAGAGGCATGGCCGCCCCAGAGATTGTCCGTCGGATGGAAGTCATTGGTCGCAGCAGCAAGCCCGGGATTAGTGGTGAGATCCCGATAGCTCGCGGTACGCTGTTCGCCGCGCAGTCCGAGCGACCAGCGCAGGCGGGTCGCGAACTCGCCGTCGAGCTCGCCGAACGCCGCCGCATTCTGCGAACGGTAGTGACTGTTGACGACAGTGTCGGTAATGGAAGCTGTCGCTGGATCCGTCGGATCGCTCTGGTAGATGCCCGCGCTCGTGTCATTCAGGGATTCCTTGAGCCTGAGCGCATACAGACCGGCGAGCCAATTGATGCCGTGCGCCAGGTTTGTGGCGAGCCGCATCTCCAGACTCTGCGTGCTGCGATCGCGATACTGCAGTTCGGTAAAGTTGTAGATGTACGGCGCCCAGAGTGTCGGGTTTCCCCAATCGCCGTCATAGCCGTATTTGACGTTGGTCTGCGCATAGGTGCCGATCACGGTCAGCGTCGCCGTGCCCCAGCCCGAGTAATTCAGCCGCAGCGAGGCGCCGGTCGAATGCTGCGCATCAACGCTGGGATTATCCGATTCCGTCGTCCTCGTATTGTTGATGGAGTAGGCGTCATAGCCATTGTCGATCTGCACGTGCAGCACGCTCAGGTCGATGCGCAGATCGTCAGCGGGCTGGTAGCGCCAGCGTCCGCGCAGCGTCAGCTCGCCGCGACGGTCGGTATCGTCGCGATCGAGATAGGCGTTCGTGTAGTAGCCATTGCTCGAGTAGTGCTGTACAGCAAACCGGAACGCAGAATCCAGAGCGGCGACCGGGCCGGTGATGACTCCGCCATAGCTGTGCGTGTTGTAGTCGCCCGCACCGAGCTCAATGCGGCTGTCGAAGTAATCCTCGGGTTGCGCACTCGTGATGTAGATGAGGCCCGCAAGTGCGTTGGCGCCATAGCGCGTGGCCTGTGGTCCGCGCAACACTTCGACCTGATCAACGTCAAACATGGTCGCCGCGCTGCCCAAGCCACTGAAGTCGATATCGTCAATCAGAAAGCCCACGGACGGATTGGGCGCTCCCTGGTACTGCTCAAGTTCGCCGATGCCTCGCAGTTGAAAGTACCGTGGCCGCGAGGTGTCGCCCGCCCAGTTCATGTTAGGCACCAGGGCGAGCACGTCTTCAAAATGCTGCTGACCGGCATCCTGCAGGGTGGCTGTGTCGAGCACGGTGACGCTTGCCGGCACCTGCAGGGCCGGCGCAGCACGGAGGGTGGCTGTCACGACCACCTCATCGAGCGGCGAGATCGACTGCGCAGTCGCGCCCCGGGCCAGCGCCACGCAGGCGCCGGCGCACCACGCAAGTCGTTGAACGAGCGCGCTAATTGAGCTGCGGTGGGTCACGAATACCTGCTCCCTACGCCGGTACTAACCGGATCAGGTTCAACGGGTTCGCCGGTGCCACCGGCATCTCAGGTCCTCTTCAGGACCACCCCAAGGTTTGATCCGCCTATGGTATGCGGCGCCTCCCGCATTGCAAGTCGTTATCGCGCCGCAGAAGGGACTAGAATCGCCCCCCTTTCGGGACAGGCTACGGATTTATCGATGCTGCGCAGTATCCAGATCCATCAGATCGATGCCTTCACACGCACACCCTTCACCGGCAATCCGGCGGGCGTCGTTCTGAATGCCGACGGCCTCGACGAGGCCCGAATGCTCGCGATTGCGCGCGAGCTCAACAACGCGGATACGGCGTTCATACTCGCCGCCGACGGGCCCGACCATGATTTGCGCGCGCGTTTCTTTACGCCGCGCACCGAGGCCGGATTCGTAGGGCACGCGACCGTTGCCGCCCACTACGTGCTGTCGCGTCGCCGCGGCGCCACGGAGCGGCTGCGGCAAAAATCCAAAGCCGGCATCGTCGATATCGAAATTCGCGGCACGGGAGATGAGCGCCGGATCGCCGTCAGGCAGAAAAGCCCTCTCATGGGCCGTGTTCTGAACGACCGCGAGCGGCTGGCGGTTCTCGATGCGCTGGCGCTCGCAACGGATGACCTGGATGACCGCTGCCCGCTGCGCATCGTCGGCTCCGGCAGCTCGCGACTGATGGTCGGCGTGCAGGGGCCCGAGCAACTGAAGCAGCTGAAGCCCGACCCGGGCCGATTGAACACGCTCTCGGCGCAGTTGGGCGCCGCGGGCTATTTCGTCTTCACGCTCGCCCCAAATGTCGAGGGATGTCTCACTGAGTCGCGCATGTTTTGTCCGGCGCTGGGAATCGCGGAGGACCCCGTGAGCGGCAATGCCCACGGGCTTCTGGGAGCGTACCTCGCACGACTGGGATTATTGGCTGAGACGGGCGAGCGCACGTCCTTCTGCGGCATTCAGGGCCATTATCTGCAGCGCCCTGGGCGGGTGACCGTTGAGCTTGAGATGCACGGCGGCGAGATCGATGCCGTGTGGATCATCGGCCAGGCCGTGTCAATCTTCGAGACTGTCATCTCGATTTGAGACTTTTGCGGAAGGGCCAGCCGTCCCGTGCGAATGCCGCCAGTGGCGTCCGCTTCAGAGCGATGACGAGTCACGGTGCAGCCGCGGCGCGCGCGATGCGCGCCATACGAGCCAAGCCGCGGGCGCGGTGAGCACCGAGCCGGCGAGAAACGGCGCACTCGGCCCCAGCCCGACGTAGATTGCGCCCGAGGCGAGCGGCACGAGCGCCCGGGCGAGGCTGGCGCCGGCCTGATAGGTACCCATGACAGCGCCGCGCTCGCGCGCATCAGCCTGCTTAGAGGCAAGCGCCGATGCGCAGGGAATAAACGCGCCGCCGCCGATACCGCAACAGGCGAGGCCCATAAAGGCGAGCGTCAATCCCGGCGCGCCCGCGACCATCAGCAGGCCCGCGACGTACAGCGCCACCCCGCAGATCGCCACACGCATCTCACCAAAGCGCGGCGCCAGCATGCGCACCAGTCCGCCCTGGACGCCCACCGCGATAACAGCCAGCGAGAACAGCACAAGGCCCACCGCACGCGGACCAAACCCGAATTTGTGCATGGCCCAGATTGCGAAGATCGATTCAAAAATCGCCTGCGAGCAGGTGACGAGGAATGATGCCGCAGCAATCGCACGCAGGCCCGGACGCGCCAGCAGCAGCGCGACCGCACCCGCGCGAGCGGGTCGGCCGGACTGCGTGCGCCGCTCGGGCGCGTGGCTTTCGCGCAGCATCCAGTAGACGAGCGCGATCGCGACGAGGCTCAATGCGGCGGAGAGCATGGCGGGACGCAGGAAGTTGGCGCTGCCAATGTCGTCTCCCGCAAGCAGACCACCGATCGCGGGCCCCAGCATGAAGCCGATGCCGATGGCGGCGCCAACCATGCCCATCGACTGAGCGCGCTTGGCCGGTGTGCTGATGTCCGAGGCGTAGGCAAAAGCGGCGGCGATATTGCCAGCCATGAAGCCTGCGAGCGCGCGCGCCACCACGAGCGCCGCGACATCGTGCGCCACACCGAGCAGCAGGTAAGACACGCAAGCGCCCGCCAGACTGGAAATCAGAATCGGCCGGCGGCCATAACGGTCGCTCAATCTTCCCCACAGCGGCGCGGCGATCAGCTGGCAGAGCGAATAGACGCCGAGAATCGGCGTGATGAACGCCGGCGTAACCCCAAAACGGTCCGCCATATACGGCACCAGAGGAACGAGAATCCCGAACCCCAGTATGTCGATGACGCAGACAAGGAATAGTGTTCGCATCAGTGGTGCCGCCAGACTCCTACGGCCGATCCAGCGTGCACTCTGCCCCGCCTGGTACTTGCGTTAGGCATGGTCGTCGAGGCGCGGCGTGTTTGCAACGCAGGAGCACAGTGGCTTCGCCGCATCAGGGCACCTCACGCGGCATGCGGCCCGACGCCCTTGCGACGTCAGGTCACGCGCACGCGACCGCCGTAGCGCATGCGCCCGTCAGCCAGTTCAAGTTCATGCGTGGTACTCGCGGGCCATTCGGTGCGATGGTGAGTGGCCATGACGATCGTCGTGCCGCGCGCCGCCAGATCCTGGATGTAATGCTGCAGTGCCCGGCGCGTAGGCACATCGACCCCCGCGAAGGGCTCATCGAGCAGCAACAGCCGCGGTTCATTGACGCAGGCGCGCGCAAAGAGCACGCGCCGCAACTGTCCGTAGGAGAGCTCGCGCAAGCGGCGTGCTCCCAGTCGCGCAATCCCGAACCGCAACAGCGCGCGCCGCGCGGCGGCGCGCTCCAGGGCGCTCGCAGGCTCGTCGAGACCAATCGCCGCGTGGCACCCCGACTGCACGACGGCCTCGACGATGAGATCCTGGGGATGATCCGCTTGCAGATGGGGCGCAACGAGCCCGACCTGGCGGCGGAAAAACTCGAGCGGCACGCCGCGCTTGATCCCGGCGCGCACGACGCGACCGCCGACCGCAACGCCATGATCACCGTACAGAGTGCGCAGCAGTGTGGTTTTCCCCGAGCCGTTCGGGCCGTGTACGACCCAACTCTGGCCAGTGCGTACATCAAGCGATACATCTCTCAGCACTACGCGCTCGTCAAGATAGACGCACGCATTCGTCAGTCGCACGATCGACTGCGGCGACACAGCGCTGGGGCTTCGCACCTGCCGCACGGCGCCCCGGCTCTTCGCGTCGAGCCAGTGTGCGAGCGGCGCGCGCGCCAGCGCCCCGCGATAGACCACGCGTCCGCGCTCGAGTATCAGCGCGTGGGTCGCGCTTGGGGGCACGTCTTCGATCCGGTGAGTCGCCAGGACCCAGGGCAACCTCGCACGTCGGCTGCGCACGAGCCATGCGAGCACGCGCTGCCGGTGCGTCGCGTCGAGTCCGTTCAGCACTTCATCGAACAACACGAGTCCCGGACGTGGCGCGAGCGCCCGCGCGATGAGAGTCAGCCGCCGCTCTCCGTACGACAGCGATAAGAAGCGTCGATCGGCCAGATGCTCGATCGCGAGCGCTGCGAGAGCCCGCTCGATGCGCTGACCATCCGCGCGGGTCACTTGCTGCAGCGGGATGTCGGTGCGATGCAGTCCGGTGCCGATGACCTGCCACGCCGTGAAGTCCCAGGCGTAGCGTTCGTATTTATCCTGGCGTTCTGCCCCGATGTAAGCGATCTGCTCCTGCACCTCGCGGGGCGTCGTCCAATGTTCGCCGCGCCACAGGTAGCGGCGCGACGCGCCGGCACCCGGCGCTGGCCAGACCGCGCCCGCCACGAGCTTCAGAAGCTGCGTCTTACCGGCCCCGTTTGCCCCCGCGAGAATCCAGCGCTCCCCGGGTCGAATTCGCCAGTCCACGTCGTGCAGGACTCCTCGTCCCGCCCTCGTCAGCTGGATGCGCCGCAGCTCTACATCGACGAAGCGCCCTGCACGAGATCTCGGCATCGCCAGACGATGGACACAATCCGCGTGCATGGCAAGATGCGTACCGTGGAAAAATATGATCTCCTTGTCGTCGGCGGCGGCATCAACGGCACCGGCATCGCCCGCGACGCGGCCGGTCGCGGGCTCAGCGTGCTCCTGTGCGAACAGGATGATCTCGCCGCCCACACCTCCTCCGCCAGTACGAAACTGATCCACGGCGGCCTCAGGTACCTTGAGACGCTGCATTTTCAGCTGGTGCGCAAGGCCCTGCAGGAGCGCGAACTGCTGCTCGGCGCGGCGCCGCACATCATGCGGCCCTTGCACTTCGTCATGCCGCACGATGCGCATCTGCGGCCGATGTGGATGATCCGTGCGGGCCTGTTTCTCTACGACCACCTCGCCAAGCGCCGTCGCTTGGCCGCGTCCGCCGCGATCGATCTGCGCACGCATATTGCGGGGCGCGCACTGCAGGCAAGTTTCCTCCGCGGGTTCGTGTACTCGGACGGCTGGGTGGACGATGCGCGGCTCGTCGTATTGAACGCGCAAGACGCCGTCCTGCACGGCGCCCGGGTGATGACTCGCACACGCTGCAAGCGCATCGAACGTGTTGCGGATCTGTGGCGCGCCACCTTATGCGATCGGACGGGCTCGCGCGCCATCATGGCGCGTGCCGTCGTCAATGCCACCGGGCCGTGGGTAAGCCGCTTCATTGACGAGATCTCCCCGCTCGCCATGACGCACAGCGTGCGGCTGGTGAAGGGCAGTCACATCGTCGTACCGCGGCTCTTTGCGCATCGCTTTGCGTATATCTTTCAAAACACCGACCGCCGCATCGTGTTTGCAATTCCTTACGAGCAAGAATTCACCCTCATCGGCACCACCGATATCGAGTATCACGGAGCCCCGGCGGACGTGCGCATTGCCGCTGGCGAGATCGACTACCTGTGCACTATGGTCAACCGCTACTTCCACCAGCAGATTGGACCCGCCGACGTCGCGTGGAGCTATGCCGGTGTACGCCCGCTCATCGAGGATGAGTCGGCAGATCCTGCGGCCGTCACGCGCGACTACGCGCTCGAGATGGACGACGCTGCTGCCCCGCTCCTCTCTGTCTTTGGCGGCAAGATCACACTCTACAGGCGTCTCGCTGCCGAGGCGGTCGACAAGCTCGCCGCGCGCCTCGGCTGCCGCGGCGCACCTTGGACACATGCGGCGCTGCTGCCGGGCGGTGACCTGCCGGAGGGCAGTTTTGCGGCGTTCCTGCGCGTCGTCGAACGCCGCTACGCGTGGCTTCCAGCCGCACTGCGTACACGCTACGCGCATGCCTACGGCACAACTATTCATCGCATGCTCGGCGCTGCAGCGGCCCTCGCCGACTTGGGTGAGCAGATTCTGCCTGGTCTTTATGAACGCGAGGCCGAGCATCTGTGCCGCGAAGAATGGGCGCAGAGTACCGCGGACATCCTCTGGCGCCGCACCAAGCTCGGATTGCACGCGCCGCCCGAGAGCGCGCGCCGGCTCGAAGATTGGCTGGCGCGCCGATGAGCCGCTTGATCCTTGCGCTCGATCAGGGCACCACCAGCTCACGCGCGATACTATTCGATCATGAGGCGAATCCAGTCGCGACCGCGCAGCGGACGCTGACACAATATTTTCCGCATTCCGGCTGGGTCGAGCATGATGCGCAGGAAATCTGGAAATGCCAGGCACCGCTGATCGCCGAGGTCCTCGCCAAGGCCCACGCATCACCGACCGACATTGCCGCGCTTGGCATTGCCAATCAACGCGAAACGACGGTGCTCTGGGACCGCACGACGGGCGAACCCGTCGCGCGCGCGATCGTATGGCAGGACCGGCGCACCGCGGAGCATTGCGCACGCCTGCGAGCCGCCGGCCACGAGCCGGAAATTGCACGCCGCACGGGCCTGGTCCTCGACCCGTATTTTTCGGCCACTAAACTCGCCTGGCTCCTTGAGCACGTGCCCGGAGCGCGCGCGCGTGCCAAGCACGGCGAACTCGCGTTTGGAACGATTGATAGCTGGCTCATTTGGAATTTGACGGGCGGCAAGCGCCACGTGACGGACGCCACGAACGCGAGCCGCACCCTGCTCTTCAATCTTTCGAGCTGCGCCTGGGATCCGCTGTTGCTTGAACTCTTTGGAATCCCGCCCGAGTGCCTGCCACAGGTCATTCCCACTTCCGCGCGCGCGACGGCCGACCTCACTGCGAATCTGGCGGGTTGCGCAGTGCCACTCACGGGCGTCGCCGGTGACCAGCAGGCGGCGCTTTTTGGGCAGACCTGCTTTACCCCCGGTATGGCCAAGAATACCTACGGCACCGGGTGCTTTGCGCTGCTGAATACCGGCACGCGCCCGCTCTTCTCGCAACAGCGCCTGCTGACAACGGTCGCGTGGCAGCGCGAGGGTACGCAATATGCACTCGAGGGCAGCGTCTTTGTCGCGGGCGCCGTGGTGCAGTGGCTGCGCGACGCCCTGCGGGTCATTGACAGCTCCGCTGAGGTAGAAAGTCTCGCCACCAGCGTCGCCGACTGCGATGGCGTGCATTTCGTCCCGGCGTTTGCCGGACTCGGCAGTCCTCATTGGGATCCGCACGCGCGCGGCACCATCGTCGGACTTTCGCGCGGCAGCACGCGAGCGCATGTCGCAAGGGCCGCCCTCGAAGCCATCGCCTTCCAGAGCGCGGAACTGCTCGCGGCAATGCAGCGGGACGCGGGACAACCACTGACTGAACTGCGCGTTGACGGCGGCGCGGCAGTCAACAATTTTCTGATGCAGTTTCAGGCCGATATCTTGGGAGTTGCGGTTGTGCGCCCGAGAAGCACCGAGACGACGGCACTCGGCGCAGCTTACCTCGCCGGCTTGGCCGTGGGGTTCTGGGAGAGTCTCGAGGAGATCGCGCGCAATTGGCACATCGAGCGGCGCTTCGAACCGAGCATGAGTCGCGATGAAGCCATCGCCAGACTCAAGCGCTGGTCGCGTGCCGTCGAGCGCTCGCGCGGCTGGGCTTAGCCGCGGCCGTGCGCTGCAGCTCCGCCACACTGCGCTTCAGAATTGCTCTCTTGGTGCGCCGCCTCTTTAGAGCCGGCGAGAGCCGAGTTATGTCGCTGCGCGAGTTGCGCAGCGACATGCACAGTCAACCGCGCCACCCGCCATGCGTTCCTGCAACACATGAATACTGTTGTTTGGAGATCGCAATGAGCTTTCCAAGACTGACTGCGCTCGCTCTGGCTGCCAGCTTGCTGAGCACGGCGGCGTTGGCCGACACCGTTGCCGAACAGGACCAGCAACGCGATGTCAACCAACAGGCACGCATCGAGCAGGGCCTCAAATCAGGCGAGCTCTCCACCAAAGAGGCGGGCCAGCTGGAGCGCGATGAACAGCACGTCGATCGCATGGAAGCGCATGACTTGCGAAACGGCTCGATCAGCCCCGGCAAACAGGCGCGTCTCAATGCAGCCGAGAACAAGACCAGCACCGCCATCTACGCAGACAAACACAACGCCACGATGGGCAATCCGAACTCGGCTTCTTCCGAGCGCATGCAGGCGGACGTGCAGCGCAACGTAAATCAGCAACAGCGGATCGCGAACGGCATGCAAAGCGGCGCGCTCACCAACAAGGAGGCGGGCTCGCTCGAACGCGGTCAGGCGCATGTCGACCGCCGGGAAGCCAACGCCGCGGCGGACGGCCACGTCGGCGCCTTCGAGCAGCGCCGCATCCAAAGCTCAGAGAATTACCAGAGCAAGCGCATTTACAACAAGAAGCATAACGGTGTAACCAAGTAGCACCGTGGCAGAGCGCAACAGTTGAATGCCGCCGGCGACGCGACCTTTGACTTGCAGCACGCCGCCCGGATTCTCGGCTTCGGCAGCGCTGCGGTGCAGGCGCAGTTGCTCGAGCAAGACTGACTTGTCGCGCAGGTGACGGAAAATTAACGGGCGCGCATCCAAAATCTCAAGAACTCTAAAGAAGCATCAGGACACTCAACTTTGCGCCGCACCAACGGTCACACTGAACGAATGCGTTGATTTGTCCCGGCGTGGCGTTCGACTCGCAGTCTCCTCTCCCCCCGTGAGACCCGATGATCGCCGCCTATAGTCTTCGACCGCCGTTGGAAGCCGCCCGCAAGGGCGGCTTTTTCTTAGTCAAGCCAGTGCCGCCAGCACGATCCGCACCGCGAGCCCCGTGCCGCTGAGATTATGCGCATCGATCGTGCCGTGATGAAGTGCGACCGCACGCGCAGCAATCGCCAGCCCCAACCCCTCCCCGCCTTCGGCGCGATCACGTGACGCGTCGACGCGGTAGAAAGGCTCGAAGATGAGCGCCAAGTCCTTCTCCGGCACGCCCGGTCCCTGATCCTCGAACACGACTTCGACCGACGCGTCACGGCGTTGTGCGCGCACGCGCAACTGCGAGCCCGCGGGACTGTAACGCACGGCATTGCGCAGGACGTTTTCAAAGGCGCTGCGCAACGCTTCGCGGTCGCCCATGACTTCGAGCGTCCCCGCTGTGGTGAGCTCGACGCGTGAGCCGCGTGCGTCGGCTTCGATGGCGACGTCCGCGACCATCTCGCCGAGAAGCACAGCAACATCCACGCGCTCGCTCGCGCTGTCAAGCGCCGGCCGCTCGAGCCGCGCCAGCAGCAAAGCGCGCTCGATCAGCTGCTCGAGGCGGTCAGCCTCGCGACCGATGCGGTCGAGATTCGCCGCAGCGCCGGCATCGCCGCGCTGTACCAACGATAACGCGAGCTGCAGCCGTGCGAGCGGCGAGCGCAGCTCGTGGGAGACGTCGCGCAGCAGCTGATGCTTCGACTCGAGCAGGCTGCGCACGCGCTCGGCCATCGCATCGAAGTCCGCAGCGAGGAGGCCGAGGTCATCCTTGCGACCCTTGAGGCTCGGCAGCACGCGCACATTCAAATCCCCTGCCGCGATGCGCTGGGTCGCATCCCGCAGCCGATCCACGGGTGCGGTGAGATAACGGGCAAGCAGAAAACAGACCGCCGCGCTCACCACGAGCGCAATGATCAAGGTCGCCGCGCGCACTCCGGGCAGCTCGAGCTCGCCAAAGCGGCGGCTCGGCCCGCGAAACGGCCCCGCGATCACGACAACGCGAAACGCTCGGCCGTCGGCGCCGACCAGCATCAAAGAGCGACCAACCGGCGCGCGCGCGGCTGCGGAGGATTGAGCCTCGCGGCTCGCTCCCGGCAGGACTGGCAACGGACGGTCGAGCAGGTCACGGCCTGAGGAATCGAGCACAAAAGTGCGCTCGCGCAGCGCGGGTGGACTCAGCTCTTCGATCCATTGCTTAAGAGCGTCGCCCCCACCGGCTTCAAAAGCCTGCGCGGCCCGGGAGTAGATCTCCTCGTAGGGAAGCGACAGCCGCTCGCCTCTCCATTTGAGGGCGGCATCGACAGCGACCGTCACTGTGCCCACGAGGATGAGCGCGAGCGCGAGCCAAAACGAGAGAAAGATGCGCCAGAAAAGCGATTGCACGACGGCTCAACCGTCCGCGCTGCCTGAGCGGGCGCTCATGAGCGCGAGTGCGTAGCCCGTGCCGCGCACGCTTTGCAGCGTGACGCGATCGGTGTACTTCGCAAGCTTGCGCCGCAGATTGCTGACGTGTGTATCGAGGCTGCGGTCCGTCGGCAGCAAGCGCCGACCGAGCGCCCGCGTCATCAGCTCGTCGCGCGTTACGGCTTTGGCGTCCGCGCGCATAAGCTGCTCCAAAATGCGCAATTCCGCGCCGGTCAACTCAAGGTCGTGGTCATTGACCGAGGCGCAGCGCGCGCGTAGATCGATTTTGAGCGGCCCCCACTGCACCGAATTGGCGGATGTCACCGGACCGACCTCGCCGGCGCTGCGGCGCAGAACCGCCTTGATGCGGGCGACCAGCTCGCGCGGACTGAACGGCTTCGGCAGGTAATCGTCGGCTCCCATCTCGAGGCCCACGACTCGATCGACCTCTTCGCCGCGCGCAGTCAACATAATTACCGGCACCGCGCTCTTTGCGCGGATGCGCCGCAGGACCTCAAATCCGGAGAGCTCCGGCAGCATGACGTCAAGCACGACCAGGTCAGGAGAGGACTTTGCCAGGCGGTCGAGCGCGACCATGCCATTACTCAGCAGTTCCACTGCAAATCCTTCTGGCGTCAAATATTCAACGAGCAAGGAGCACAACTCCTGATCGTCATCGACTATCAATAATACGGGCTTCGCCGCAGCGGCATTGGCATCTGACATCATCATGCAGTCATTATCCTCGATCTCACGGCACGCCAAGGGTTCTTCACAATTCTTATGCGCCGCCGCACTTTTGCAACAGCAACTCCTGCGCGAGCATCTGCTCTAATTAGGCAATGTCCGCGCGCGACCACTGCAGGAGAGTTTGATGAGCACGCCATCTCGAGCCATGAACCTGAACCGCACTCGTGCGATTGTAGTCGCAACGCTGGCCGCCGCCGCTCTTGCAGGATTGGCAGTCCACGCCGCCGACTCAGCTGATGCGACACCGCAAGCCTCCGGCGCGCATCACTGGCACCACCACGGGCCGGGCGCGCGCTTCATGCATGTACTGAAGCAGTTGAATCTCACCCCCGAGCAGCAGACGCAGATCAAAGGCATCTTTGCCTCGGCGAAGTCGCAGTTCCGCGAGCTCGGCGCCAGCATGCGCAGCAACCGTGAAGCGCTCGCCGCCGCCGCCCCGACGGATGCCGGCTATCCCGCATTGCTCGCCGCCGAGAAGGCAAACGCCGCCAAGCGCATCGATCAGATGAGCGCGGTGAAGACCCAGATCTATGCAGTGCTCACGCCGGCGCAGATAAAGCAGATCCCACAGATCCTCGCCGCCGACAAGGCCAAGTGGCAGCAGCGGCACGAGAACTCGGCGCCTGCGGCCAGCGCGTCGACCCCGTCAACCTCCTCGTAAGAGTTGCTCCCCGGGTCCGCACGCCGTCGCTAAAGTTAGGATGCTTTGCGGCGGCGAGTGGGCCGGTCTATTCAACTACCACGGCGGTCCCGTACGCCAGCACCTCCGTCACCCCGGCCGCGACGTCATTGGCGTCGTAGCGCACGCCGATGATGGCGTTGGCGCCACGTTCGGCGGCGTGGTCCAGCATCAGCTCGAAGGCATCGCCGCGCGCTTTTTCGCAAAGCGCCGTAAAGAGCGTGATGTTGCCGCCGAGCAGGGTCTGCAGCGAAGCGCCGATCGCTCCGACCAGACTGCGCGAGCGTACGACGATGCCGCGCACCACGCCGACGTTCCTGACGATCCGATGGCCCGGCAGCTCGAAGGCGGTCGTGATGAAGTTGAGATCAATGTTTTTGTTCATCGGTCCACCTATCCCGTAGTGATGTGAACGCGCGCACGGATCCGCGCGCCGACTGACATCCTACGCGCGCGCGCCTTTACAGCCCTAACCCCCTGCGCTAGCGTGGCCGGCATGTCCCAATTCGTGCAACGGCCGGGCGCGAGCGCATCAGGCCTCGTGGTCGCCATCGTCGGCGCCAGTGGCGCCGTCGGCGTCGAGTTGCTGCGTTGCCTTGAAGCGCGCGACTTTCCCGTCGCTGAACTCAGGTTGTTCGCGTCGGCTCGATCCGCGGGCAGAACGCTGCACTTTCGCGGCCAAGCGCTGCAAATTGCCGAGCTCGGGGAGCAGAGCTTTCGCGGCGTCGATCTCGCGCTGTTCTCCGCCGGCAGCGCAGTCTCCAGGCGTTACGCGCCGCTCGCGGCCCGCCAGGGAACTCTCGTCATCGACAATTCCTCGGCGTTTCGCATGGATCCAAGCGTCCCGCTCGTCATCCCGGAAATCAACCCGGAAGCGGCCCGCAGCCATCGCGGCATCATCGCCAATCCGAACTGCGCCGCGATAATCTCCATCACGCCGCTCTGGCCCATCCATCGGCACAACCCGATCCAGCGGCTGATCGTATCCACTTATCAGGCGGCATCAGGCGCCGGCGCCGCGGCCATGCAGGAGCTGCGCGAGTCGACCCTGGCCTTTCTTGAGGACAGGCCGTACGCGCACAAAGTCCTGCCGCATCCCTATGCCTTCAATCTCTTCAGCCACAACACCAAGGTCGATGCGACCACGGGCTACAACGAGGAGGAGACCAAGGTCATCGAGGAAACGCGCAAGATCTTTGCCGACCCGGGTTTTCGCATCACGGCGACCTGCGTGCGCGTGCCGGTGCTGCGCGCGCATTGCGTCGCATTGAATTTCGAGTGCGCGGCGCCCATCACGGCGAATGCGGTGCGCGAGATTCTCGCAGCCGCACCGGGCGTCAAAGTCATCGATGACGTCGCGACGAATTATTTTCCGATGCCCAAGGACGCCTCCGGGCAGGATGCGATTCTCGTCGGCCGCATCCGCCAGGATGTGAGCGATCCGACGGGACGCTCCATTGCCTTGTTCGTTGCGGGGGATCAGCTGCTGAAGGGCGCGGCCTTGAACGCAGTGCAGATCGCTGAGTGCCTGCTGGAAGATCAAAAGACCATCGCGGCGTGACCCGCGCCCTGCGCGACCCTCGCCCGGCGCCAGCCTTCCCCGACCGGCTCCTGCGCCTGGCAGGGGTTGTGATCCTGGCAGTGGCAGGAACGGTCCATGCGATCCCTGCACACTCGGCGCTGGCTGACGCCATCAACGCCATTCGGCTGCACGGCTGTGGCAGCAGGAGCGGCAGCAATCACGCGCTGCGCGCCGCTGCGATATTGGATGAGGCGGCACGGCGTACGGCGGGCGGCGCTCGCCTGCACGATGCGCTCCTGGCCGTCGGCTACGGCGCTGAGGAGTCCGCCGCGATCCACGTCGCGACCCCGGGCGGCGATAGGGCCACCGCACGACTTGTCGAGCAGCACTTCTGCGCGCAGATCAGCGAGCCCACGGTGCGCGAAATCGGCATCGCGCACCGCGGAGATGACACGTGGATCGTGCTCGCCACCCCCCTTGCCACGCCGCAGCCCAAGGACGCTCCCGCGGTCAGCCGGCGGGTGCTTGAGCTCGTCAATGAGGCGCGCGCCCAGGCGCGACACTGCGGGCGCGAGGCTTTTAATGCAACGACGCCGCTCAAGCTCTCACCGGCGCTGGGTAACGCGGCTCTGGCGCACTCGCTCGACATGGCCGCCCGCGATTACTTCGATCATCGGGGGGCGGACGGCAGCACGGCGGCGGCTCGGGTCACACGCACCGGTTATGCGTGGCGAGCGGTCGGCGAGAATATTGCCTCCGGCGTCGCGACGGCGGAAGAGGCTGTTGCCGGGTGGCTGCAGAGCGCGGGGCACTGCCAGAACCTCATGGACCCGCGCTTTACGGACATGGGAGTCGCCTACGGGGTCAATCCGCGCGACCCGTCGGTCATATTCTGGACCCAGGTGTTTGCACAGGCCGCCGCGGCGCCCGCGGCGCGCACGGCGCAGTAGCTGAAAATGTACGGACGGGGCAATATCGGTGCGGCTATCCGCTCAGGCGGTGTTGGAGAAAGAATAATGGCAACAAGCATCACGACACCTTTCGGATGGCTCGCGCGCGAGCGCACGATCGCACGACCCGGCTTTAGCCGCTGGCTCGTCCCTCCGGCGGCACTCGCCATCCACCTGTGCATCGGCATGGCCTACGGGTTCTCGGTCTTCTGGCTGCCCCTGTCCAAGGCGGTCGGGATGACGAAGCCCCTGCCCTGCCCCAAGGACCTCGGTTTCTTTGCCGAGCTCAGCGCTACAAGCTGCGACTGGACGATTCCCCTGTTGGGGTGGATGTTCACGCTCTTCTTCGTGTTCCTGGGCTCGGCCTCCGCCCTCTGGGGCGGATGGCTCGAACGGGTGGGGCCACGCAAGGGTGGAGTGGTCGCGGCCCTGTGCTGGTGCGGTGGTCTGGTGATCGGGGCGCTGGGAGTCATCTCTCACCAGCTCTGGCTCATGTGGCTTGGATGCGGCGTCATCGGCGGCATTGGGCTCGGGCTGGGCTATATCTCGCCAGTCTCGACGCTCATCAAGTGGTTCCCGGATCGGCGCGGCATGGCGACCGGCATGGCCATTATGGGGTTTGGCGGCGGGGCGATGATTGGCGCGCCGCTCGCCGATCGGCTCATGAAGCATTTCGCCTCACCCGCCGGAGTGGGGGTCTGGCAGACTTTCCTGGTACTGGCCGCGATTTATTTCGTGTTCATGCTGGGGGGCGCACTCAGTTACCGCCTGCCGCCAGAGGACTGGAAGCCGCACGGGTGGCAGCCGGCGGCTACGAAGCGCACCCTGTTGACCGATCGCCACGTGAGCCTGGATGTTGCCTGGCGCACGCCACAGTTCTGGCTCCTGTGGGGCGTCCTCACCCTTAACGTCGCCGCCGGCATCGGCATCATCGGCATGGCCTCTCCCATGCTGCAAGAGGTCTTCGGAGGAAAACTCCTCGGCATTCCGGTGGCCTTCGCTGATCTTAATCCGGAGCAACTCGGCAAGATCGCAGCGATTGCGGCCGGCTTTACCGGGCTGCTTTCACTGTTCAACATCGCGGGCCGAATCTTTTGGGCATCGCTGTCGGATCGGCTGGGCCGCAAGGCGACCTATGCGATCTTTTTCCTCCTCGGCATTGCCCTGTATTCGTCGGTCCCGTGGACGGCGGCCACCGGAAGCCTCGCTCTGTTCGTCGCCTCGTTCGGCATCATCCTCTCCATGTACGGCGGAGGATTTGCGACCGTCCCGGCGTACCTGGCGGATCTCTTCGGTACCCGCATGGTAGGCGCCATCCACGGCCGCCTGCTGACGGCCTGGTCGACCGCCGGGATTTTGGGCCCGGTGCTCGTGAACTACATCCGCGAGTACCAACGCAATCATGGCGTGCCGCCCGCGCAGGCCTACAGCATCACGATGTACATTCTCGCCGGGCTCCTCGCCATCGGATTCGTATGCAACTGGTGCATCCACGCAGTCGCCGAGGATCGCTATATGAAAGTCGATGATCCGGCGTTCGTGCCCGCGCGTGCAGCACAGCCTCAGGAGCCGCTCGCGGACACGATCTCGCTCGAGGCGGCTTCGCGCCGCAATGCCTGGCTTGTGCCGCTCGCCTGGGCCGCGGTGTGGATTCCCATCGCCTGGGGCGTGTGGGTGACGCTGCAGAAGGCGGTGGTGCTGTTTCGCTAGCGCGGCGGCGCCTGCCACAGCCGCACGCCCCCCAGGAACGCGTTGCTATTGGCTACGCGCCGCACCTTTTTCGGCACTCGCGTCAGGCGGCGCGCATTGCCGCCGCCAATCACCACCTCATCCACCTGGAACGCCGTACCCAGTCGCTCGACGACGTCGGCCACCACCTTGCGCCATTTCTTCGTCCCCAAGCGCTTGCGCGCGCGCTCGCCGACGTACTCCTCGAAACTACGCCCGCGCTTGTACGGCAGGTGCGCAAGCTCGGTCGGCTCGACGACGCCGTCAATGATCAGCGCGGAACCCAAACCGGTGCCCAAGCCCAGGAACAACATCCGGCCGCCTTTGTAGCTGCCGATCGCCTGTAGCGCGGCGTCATTGATGATCCGCACAGGCTTGCCGAACGCCTTGGCAAAATCAAATCCGACCCAGCCGCTGCCTAAGTTATGCGGCTCGACGGCCACCTTGCCGTGCAGCACCACTCCCGGATAGCCAATTGATAGTGCGTCATAACGCCAATCCGCACTGAGTGCGCGCACCTGCGCCAGCATCTTGCGGGGAGTCAGTTGCGGGCCTGAGGCGAACTTGCGCATGGCGCGATGGCCGCTCACGTGCATCTTGACGTTCGTGCCGCCCACATCCACTACGAGAATCTTGTTCGGCGTGCGCACTGAATCTTTCCCCGCAAAGCGTCATTCTCGCGCATTCGCGCGCAGGACGGACAATTGATGCAGCTGAATCGGGCTGCCGAGGCTCGAGGAGCTAGCGCGTTATGCGCAGCTGGTACGTTGCTTCAACTCCGTACAGGCGTCGATCGCCTGCCGCCTGCCAGCTTGCAATCGGCGGGCCGACCGGATTGACGATCGTGCCGCCGTTGTAGGCGTAGCGCTTGTCGGTGAGATTGGTGCCGAAAAGCGCGACCTCGAATGCGCCGCTCGCGCTGGTCACCGCCGCGCGGGCATTCAGCAGCCCCACGGGCCCCTGGTTATTGAAATCGTTCAACACGTTGAACTGCACGCGGTCGTGCCAGCTGTAGTCGGCGCGCACGTAGGCCCTGCCGAATGCAATGGGCACCTCGTAGCGCGCGGCCAGGCTCCAGGTGAACTTCGGCGTCATATAAAACTCGTTATGCGCGGCGTCATTGCCAAACGTGTCGGTGAATTGTTGGTAGCGCGCATCGGTCCAGCCAAAAGTCCCGTCCAGCGACAGCGCACGCGTCAGCGCCGCATTGGCCGCGACCTCGACGCCGCTGACGCGCGCCTTGCCGGCATTGATGACAATGGTGCTCGGAGTCCGGCCGATGAGAAGCGCGAGCAGGCGCTGCATGTTGTCGTAGTTGCCGGTGAACGCGTCGGTGTCAAGGGTCAAGGCGCCGCCCCACAGCGTGGATTTGAGGCCGACTTCGAAGTCGGTCAGCTGCTCGGGCTGAAAGGGCGTTGCCTGCTCAAAGTTGAGGGGAATATTCCAGCCGCCCGAGCGCTGCGCCCGTCCGGCGCGCACGTAGCCCGTAAAATCGTCGCTGAAGCGGTAGCGGCTGCTGCCCTCCCAGGACCAATAGCCGAACGCGACATCCTTGTGGATGGGCGGACACGGGCCCATCCCGCCGAACGGAGCGCCCGTCGACTCGTCGACGATCGTGCACTGTTCAAAGGGAGGTGTAGTCGGCCCGGTGGGGATTTGCACAAAGGCATTGTCGTCGAGTTCGCGCCGATCCTCCGTGCGGCGCGCGCCGGCGGCGACCGACCAGGCGTCCGTCAGGTGATACTCGCCGTGCAGAAAAGCGGCCCGGGATTTGTTCTCCACGGCATTCTCATCGAAGGTGGGCAGTGGCGAGGACAAGCCCGGTGCGAGCGTGGAGGGCGCGCTGCCGTCATCCTTGAACCAGTACAGGCCGCCCACCCAGTCAAGCCGCTGCGCCAGCGTCGTGCCCGAGAGCTGCAGCTCAGCGCTCTTCTGGTATGAGGTATTGAACAGAGTGACATCCGCAATCGATACAAGCTCGGCGTCGGCGTCATAGTCATTGGTCGCGTGCAGCTCGCGGTAACCGAGAATGAGCTTTGCCGCAACAGACTCGCTAAAGCGCTGATTGAGCGTCAACTGGTAGGCGTCGGTGAGCGCGATGTCGCTCTCACGCTTGCCGGTGTCCGTCTGGTAGAAGTCGGCAGGAATGATGTCCCCAGGGATCGATGCGGCGACGGTGCCCGCCAGCGGGTGCAGCAGCGCTCCGACCTCATTGGCGCTGAAGCGCTCGAAAGTGAAATACGCATCAAACGAGTCGGTCGGCTTCCACAGCGCGCTGGCGCGCCACTGGTAGCGGTGCTCATTCATGAAGTTCGTCTGGCCGGTGGCGATGCTGCTGCCCCAGCCGTCGTGTTCATTGATCTGGTAGGCGAAGCGCACCGCGAGCGTGTCACTCAGCGGCAGATTCACGATGGCGCGGTCGCCGAAGAGATCCCGATTGCCCGCGCTCGCCGACACCCGTATCGAGTAGTCGCTGAACTCGGGTCGGTGCGTGTTGAATGAGATCGAGCCACCGGTGTTGTTACGCCCAAAGAGCGTGCCCTGCGCACCGCGGACGATCTCGACGCTGTCGACATCGAGGATGGTACCCATCGCGGCCTGGCCATTCGCGACGTACACGCCGTCGATATAGAGCCCGACGGCCGGATCGTAGACAATCGAGGAGGGAATTGCGGTCTGGCCGCGCATGGTGACTTCCAGCGCCGACACCGAGCGCGCCGACTTGAACGCGAGTACGTTCGGCGCCTCGCGCACCGCATCCTCAAAGGTTACGGCGGACTGCTCCTCGAGCTGTCTGCCGGTCTCGACCGTGATCGCCAGCGGCACGTCCTGGATCTTCTCCTCGCGCCGGCGCGCGTGCACGATGACTTCCTCAAGCGGGGACGCTGCCGCGAGAGCGGTGCGGGTGGGCGCGTCCGGCACACCCTCGGCTGTCGGCGCAGCCCAAGCTAGCGATGTGCCCCCTGCGAGCAACAGCGCGCTGACCCACCGCATTCCCTCAGCGCGCCCTTTGCGGGAAAATACCGGCAAAAACACATTAGGCACCACGTTCTCCCCCTTGTAGTACTGGCACAACACGTCCGAATGCTGCGCCGAGGGACGAGTGTAAGTGAATGCAAGTGCATTCTGCATGTCGCACGCGCGCGCCCCGCTCCGGGGCTCACCGCCACATCACCTGTGACGGTGTAGGTTTGAACTCCAGCCAACTCCCGGTATATATGTCGTCCCGCTTTCGCGAAGAAATGAGGAATGACCATGGCGCTGTGGAAAGAACCGACCGCGGCGGCTCCGCCGCCCAAAGAACCCACTGGGAGGCCTGCGGACATGTCGACCATCACTCCGTTGAACCAAGACCTGCCGCGACGCATGCCCGAGCGCGCGGACGCCAAGGAATCGCTGATCGCCTCGGATCTGACGATTGAGGGCAAGATTGAGGGCGCGGGCCACGTCCGCATCGCCGGCTCATTCAAGGGCGACGTTCATGTGCACGGCAATCTCACCATTGATCCGGGTGCGCGCCTGACCGGCCAGGTCAGGGCCAACACGGTCGTCGTGGGCGGTGAACTGCACGGCAACATCGAAGCGGCCCTTCGCGTGGAGCTGCTGGCCACGGGCATCGTCTCCGGCGATGTCAAGGCGGGGTCTCTGATCGTCTCCGCCGGCTCCAGAATGCGCGGGCAGGTGGAATTCGGGTGGGAAGAAAAGGGCGCGAAGCCCATGGCCGGTGCCGTTAGCGGAAAGGTCGACAGCGCCTTTTCATGAGTTCGGCGCGTCCTGCGAGCCCAGGAAAAAGTCGCCTCTGCCCGCATTGCAAGGCGACCATCCTCGACAGCGCAAGCGTCTGCCCCGGCTGCCGCCACCACCTGCGATTCGACTCGGTCGATGCAGCGCGGCGCGCAGTGCCGAGCAGCTCGCCTCTGCGCGTCGAGGGCATTATTCGCCATCCGGCCGACGGTCCGGCGTGGGAGTACTCGGTAGTGCTCGTCATCCGCGACAACCTCGGAGTCGAGGTCACGCGGCAGGTGGTCGGGGTCGGCGCGCTGCAGCCCGCCGAGCAGCGCAGCTTCACGCTCTCCGTCGAGGTCTTCGGTCGCGCGGAGCTTGTTCCCACGCTGAAGAGCCTGAAGTAGGCGCGACTAGCGCGTCGCCGCGCCGTAATAATTCGGGTAGTCGCCCGTCAGGCCTTTGAAACGGCGGTGGATCCACCAGTACTGCTCGGGTATGCGACGCACTTCGGCTTCGATGAAGCGATTGAACCGCAGTGCGTCGGCCTGCGCGCTCGCGCCCGGATAGTCAGCCAGTGGCGTGCTGATCGCCACTCGATAGCCCTTGGCATCGGGCAGGCGCTCGTGCGAATACAGGAGCACGGCTGCGCCCGTGAGCTGCGCCAGGCGCGAGGTTGCGACATTGGTGGCCGCTGGGATGCCGAAAAAGGGCACCATCTCGGCCCCCTTGTTGCGAAAGCTCTGGTCGGGCGCGTACCACACGCATTCATTGCGCCGCAGGGCGCGCACCATGCCGCGGATATCGTCGCGCTCGATGGTGCGAAACTGTTCGCTCTTCTTGTAGCTGCTGCGATTCGTGTTCGCGATGTATGCGAGCAGCGGATTCTTCGGTGGCTTGTAAAGCACGTTGATCGGAAACGCCGTATTTAAAATGCGCGCGCCGATCTCGAGCGTCGTGAAGTGCGCCGTCAGGATGATGGCCCCGCGCCCAGCGGCGAGCGCCTGCTCGAGGTGCGCCACGCCTTCGATGCGTGCAAGCCCCATGATGCGCTCTTCGCTGCTCCACCAACTCATCGCCGACTCGCAAATCGAAATCCCCAAAGCCTCGAAGTGCCGGTCCAGCAGGCGCTCGCGCTCGGCATCGGAACGCTCCGGCAGGCACAGCCGCATATTTGCGCGCGCCACCGGAATGTAATGCAGCGGCAATCGCCGCCCGATTCTTCCGAGCGTGCGCCCTACCTGCACCAGGTGCGGGTAGGAGAGGCGCTCAATCGCGCGCAGCAGGCCGAGCGCAAGCCACGTCAGCCAATAGCGCGGGGCAAAGAACCGCACCGGGATCACAGCAAGTTCTCAAGAGGCGAGCGCGTCACGCCGCAGGCCGAACAGTGCGGCGAGCTTCGCGCGCACGCGCCGGCCGGCCTCGAGATCCCAGCAGTTCACGACGGCCAGCCGGAAGCCGCCGGGCGGCATGGCGTGAGACGCCGCGGCGCGATAGGCGTGAAAGGTGATCTGGATGCTGGTCACGCCGGGCGTGCGGATGAGCTCCTGCACGCGCTCGGCCGGCGGATGCCGGTATTCGATGCCGTGGGGTCCAAAGAGCACGACGCTGTAGCCGGTACGCGCATCCACTGCCGTGAATTTCCACTCGCCGCGGGCATAGAGCCCGACGAGTGCGTCGAGCCACCCTCTGCCATACAAGTCCGGCCATTGGTCAGAAAAGCGCAGGTGCACTTCGATGATGCGGCCGCCGATGCTCTCGAGGTTCACCATACCGGTGTAGCCGGCCAGGTGGCGGGCCAGCCAGGCCCCGCAATAGCGCTCGAGCCCCACGTAGGGTGCGGCATCCACTATCCAGTAATCGAAGGTCCCCGCGCCCGACGGAATGCCTCTCGCGTGCCGGAACCAAACGGCCGCGCCGTCCCTGAGGGCGATGTCCGAACTCACATGTTCGCCCTTGAGCAGGGTCATCCAGAAATGACCGCCGCTCTCGTGACGCTCGTAGTCCTCAAGGCTTGCCAGCACGCGGCTGCCGGCGCCCATGCCGCGCAGATTGATCAGCGGCTTGCTGAAGACCGGAAAGCTGCGCGGCGTCACTCCGTGCGGCGCACAGGTGAGTCCCTGAGATTCGGCAATCAGAAGTTTGTTGTAGACCCAATGATGCGCGGGGTTCCACTCATAGGCATCGAAATCCTCGGTGGGGATTCGCACTTCCGCAGGACAGGAGACGTCCTTGAAGTACTGCATGCGCCAGGGGTCTGCCTCGCAAATCGGCATCTCGGTTCCTTCAGCGGGAAGTTTGAATACCCGGCATCGTGCCCACCCTGTAGGCTAGCGGGTCATGCTCTGGCTCAAGGCATTGCACGTCGTATTCGTCGTCACTTGGTTCGCGGGACTGTTCTACCTGCCGCGGCTTTTTATGTACCACAAGGCCGCCAGCGATGCGCCCGGCATCGAGCGTTTCATTCTCATGGAGCGCCGGCTGTTCTGCATCATGAGCATCGGCGCCGTCCTTGCCGCACTCTTCGGCCTCGCCATGATCCTCGCCGCGCCCGGCTACCTGAGCGAGCCTTGGCTGCAGGTGAAGCTGTGCCTCGTCGCGCTGCTGGTGGGCTACCATCTGTGGTGTTACCGCATCACCGTCGCCCTCGCCTTGCGCCGCGACACTCATTCGCCGCGCTGGTTCCGCTGGTTCAATGAAGTGCCAAGCCTGCTACTGCTCGCCATCGTAATCCTCGCCGTCGTTAAGCCCGCACTGCGCCAAATCTAGAAAAGTCCAACCACCTTGCCGCTCGCGTCCACGTCGATGGAATTTGCCGAGGGCACGCGCGGCAGGCCCGGCATCGTCATGATATCTCCGCAGATCATCACGACGAATTGGGCGCCGGCCGCGAGCCGCACTTCGCGCACATCCACAATGTGATTGGCGGGCGCGCCCCGCAACTGCGGATCGGTGGAGAAGGAGTATTGAGTCTTCGCCACGCACACCGGATAGTGTCCGTAGCCTGCGTCCTGCAGGCGCTTGATCTGCGCACGCACACTGTTTGATGCGCTGATGTCGGCCGCGCCGTAAATGCGCGTTGCGATGGCGCGCATCTTATCCCAAAGGGTCGCGCTCGCCTCGTAGACAAATTTGAAGCGGCTCGTAGTCTCGCACAGGCGCACCACTTCATGCGCCACATCCACCGCCCCGCGGCCCCCCTGCGCAAAGTGCCGTGCGAGGATCACCTTGACCCCCAGGTGCGCCGTACGCTGCACCACCGCGCGCACTTCCGCGTCGGTGTCCTCGGCCCGGTGATTGATGGCGACCACGCAAGGTATGCCGTAGACGTTGCGCACGTTGTCGATGTGGCGCTCGAGATTCGCAACGCCTTTCTCCACCGCGGCAATGTTTTCCTGGCCCACGGCCGCCACTTCCACGCCGCCGTGAAATTTGAGCGCGCGAACGGTGGCGACGAGCACGGCGGCCGCCGGCCGCAGGCCGGCCTTGCGGCACTTGATGTCGACAAATTTCTCGGCGCCGAGATCGGCGCCGAAGCCCGCCTCGGTCACGACGTAGTCGGCGAGCTTGAGTGCAGCGCGGGTCGCCATCACCGAGTTGCAGCCGTGGGCGATATTGGCGAAGGGGCCGCCGTGAATGAACGCGGGATTGTTCTCGAGAGTCTGCACGAGATTGGGAGCGAGCGCCTGCTGCAGGAGCACCGTCATGGCGCCGTGCGCCTGCAGATCGCGCGCGCATAGCGGCTGCTGCGAGCGCGTGTAGCCGACGACGATGTTGCCGAGACGCTCCTTCAGGTCATTGAGGCTGGTCGCGAGACAGAAGATTGCCATCACTTCCGAAGCCACGACGATGTCGAAGCCGTCCTCGCGCGGAAAGCCGTTTGCGATACCTCCCAGACCGACCGTCAGCGCGCGCAGCGCGCGATCATTCATATCGAGGACGCGCCGCCAGGCGATGCGCCGCACGTCGAAGCCGAGCTCGTTGCCGTGATAGATGTGATTGTCGATGAGCGCGGCGAGGAGATTGTTGGCGAGCCCAATCGCGGAGAAGTCCCCGGTGAAGTGCAGGTTGATGTCTTCCATCGGCACGACCTGCGAGTAACCCCCGCCCGCTGCACCGCCCTTCATGCCGAACACGGGCCCCAGGGCGGGCTCGCGCAGACAGATCATCGCCTTCTTGCCGATGTGGTTAAGCGCATCCCCCAGCCCTACTGTCGTCGTGGTCTTACCCTCGCCGGCGGGCGTCGGCGAGATCGCGGTGACGAGGATCAGACGCCCATCGGGGCGCCCTTCCAGGCCCTTCAGATACTCGAGAGAGACTTTCGCCTTGTAGCGGCCGAAGGCCTCGAGATTCTCCTCGGGAATACCCAGCCGCTCGAGCGCGATGTCACTGATACGCCGCATCGTGGCGCGCTGCGCGATTTCAATGTTATTCAATTGCGGACACCCCGAGATCCCCGCACGGCAGCGGTGATCCCAATATATCATCCGCTGCGGCCGCGACCGACCGCCGCGTGCGGCGGCGACGACGGCAAGAATCCGGTGCAGCCACGCAGCAGATAGAGGCTGAGCAGGAGCGGGACGGGAATTCCGAGGAGCCACAAGAGGATCCAACCGGCGGCTCCTCGCTATCATTGTGTCAGGGTCAAGTCCAGCAAGCCCCATACCCGAAGGTATTCAAGGGGCTCGGCAGACGGGCTCCGGGACCGCACGGGGCGCAGTCTCAGGTCCGATTAAAGATGAGACCTGCATCACACGAAAGGCGCCGCGGAGCCGGGCGATAGTGCTTAATTGAGCGCCAAGCCCTAGACGCGTGCTTCGACAAAGCTAAGCTTGCACCGCGGCGCAGGGCCGTATAACCGTCAAGGCAGCGTGAGCGACGAACTCATTCTCCTGATCCAAAACTCGCGCGCCGCGCCCGCCGGTGTTGCCGAGGCTTTGGCGCACCTGCGCAACCGGCACTACGTGGTCGCCACGTCGCAGACTCTCGCGGACGGGCTCATCGAAATCCGCGATCGCAAGTTTGCCGCCATCATTCTCGAGCTGACCTTACCCGATGCCAGTGGGCTGCCGGCGTTACTGCGCCTGCAGAGCAAAGCGGCGACCGTACCGATCATCGTGATGGTGGAGCGAGCACAGGAAGAGCTTGGAATAGAGGCGACGCGGCGCGGAGCGCTCGACTATCTTCTGAAAGAGGAGATCTCCGCTCCCGTTCTCGACAAAGTGCTGCGCCTCGCGCTCGAGCGTACGCACACCGTGCTCGCGCTGCGCGCATCCGAAGCCCGGTATCGCACCATGTTCGAGAGCACGGCGGCCGGGGTGTATCAGGCGACCTGCGACGATCGATTGATCTCGGCGAACCCGGCGATCGTCACCATGCTCGGCTATGAATCGGAGGAAGAGCTGCTGCGCCTGGATTTCGGACTCGAGATCTACGCCAGTGCGGAAGACCACATTCAATGGCGCCGCGAGCTCGATGCCGCGGGCGAGATCCGCAGCCGCGAGACCGTGCTGCGCAACAAGAAAGGCGAGCGGGTCGTGGTACTGCACAGTGGGCGTCTGGTGCGCGACAGCCGCGGCGTGCCCCTGTACTACGAAGGCACGATCGCCGACATCACCGCTTCGCACCGCCAGGCGAGCCAGTGGTCACACGAGGCAAGCCACGACTCGTTGACGGGCTTGCTGAACCGCCGCGAGCTCGAACGGCGCCTGCAAGGCGCGCTCGAGAACGCCGCCGTCGATCGCAGCGCGCTCGCCGTCGTGATGATCGATCTGGATGACTTCAAGAAGGTCAATGACGGCTTTGGGCACGTGGCGGGCGATGAGCTTCTGCGCCAGGTCAGCGCCGCGCTCAAAGCGAACCTGCGCACCGGCGATGTCGTCGGGCGCTTCGGTGGGGATGAATTTCTGGTGCTTCTCGACCACTGCGCCGAGGAGGACGCCATCCGCGTGACCGCGGCAATGCTCGACCGGCTGCGCGCGCTCGAATGCCTGTGGGCCGGCCGGGCGCTGCATGCGCGTGCCAGTGTCGGCATCGCGGTGGCCACCCAGCGCGATCAATCGTGGGCGCAACTCGTCGAGCGCGCGGACGTCGCCTGCTACGACGCCAAGGGGCACGGCGGCAACCAATGGCGCATGTTCCGCGAGGATGCCACGGTCAATGTCAAAGTCGGCCACGAGCGCCGCCTCACGCTCAGCCTGGAAGAGGCGCTCGCCAGCAACACGTTCGTCCTGCAGGGCGAACGCATCGTGCCGCTGCGCAACCAACGCGCTCCATTCCACTATGAGGTCCTGCTGCGTGCACCGATGGCGGGGATGGATCAGCCTGGCGAATGCCTCGATCTTGGGCAGATCGCCGCGTTCAACGCCTCGCTCGCGCAGCGCGTGGACCGCTGGTGCCTGCGTCACGCGTTTCGCTGGATTGCGCGCCATCAGCGCGAAAATCCGGGCGTCAGCCGCTGGTTTCTCAACTTGACGCAGGCCTCCTTCGCCGACCCGGAGCTGGCAGGTTTCATCGCCGCGGCCGCGCGCGAGGCGCAGGCACCCGCGCAGCACATTGGCCTCGAAATCGAGGAGCAGGCGCTCGCGGGCGGCTTCGTGCAGATCAACGACCTGGTCCGCAAGCTTGCGCCGCAGGGATTTCAATTCACGCTCGACGGCTTCGGCCGCGGCATCTCCTCTTTTGCGTACCTGAAGTCCCTCGACGTCACGTACGTGAAAATGGATCATGCCGCCATCGCGCGCGGCGCCGGTGACGATGTGGGCGATACCCTGTTGCGCTCCTTGCATCAGATCAACAAGGTGCTCGGGCGCACTACGATCATTCAGTCGGTCGCCTCAGCGGAGCTGCTCAAGCGCCTCGCCACGGCGAACGTCGACTATGCCCAGGGGCCCGCCGTCGCCGCTCCCATCATCCTCGAGGAGACGCGCCTGCGGGCCTGAAGCGCCGGCCGCGCTGCGAAGCGCTATAGTTGCGTTTCCGCGCGCAGCCAGTTGCGGCCCACCCATGCTCCCGTCGTCCGAGGCGTGCGAACGCAATAAGGACCCCATCCTCGGGGTATTGCGCAATGCCCTCGCAGCGAGTCGGCGCGTGCTCGAGATCGGCAGCGGCACCGGTCAGCACGCGGTGTACTTTGCGCGCCATCTGCCCAGGCTTCACTGGCAGCCAAGCGACACCGCGGAGTACCTGGACACGCTGCGCGCGCGCATTGCACAGGAAGGCAGCGCGAATCTCGCGCCGCCCGTGCGCCTCGACGTGCGCAGCCACCCCTGGCCGGTCGCGGACATCGACGGCGTCTTCAGCGCCAATACGCTGCACATAATGTCGTGGGATGCCGTGCGCGAGTTCTTTCGCGGCGTCGGCGCGCTGCTCGGGGGCGAGGGAGTTTTGTGCGTTTATGGACCTTTTCGCTACGCCGGGCGATATACCAGTGAGAGCAACGCGGGTTTTGACCGCTACCTGCAGGAGCGCGACCCGGCCAGCGGAATCCGCGATTTCGAGGCGGTGGATGAGCTCGCGCGCCAGGAGAGTCTTGAACTTGAAGCTGATCACGACATGCCGGCCCATAACCGCACCCTCGTTTGGCGCGGCAGATGAATGCCCCCATCCTCATTGGAGCGGTAGCGGCGTGCGGCTCACGGCGGCTCCGGCGTGAGGCCGGCGGCGGCTCCGCGCACCATGCCGCCCCTCAGCCGCATACTGTTCGGGGTGTCGGCGGCGCTGCGCCGCGGACGGCGCGAACCCGTGCCCCAGCTTGACCGGCAGCTCGAGGCGCGCACGCGCGAGCTCTCGGAGCTGTCGACGCACCTGCAGAATTTCGCTGAAAAAGAGCGCTCGGAAATTGCGCACAATCTGCACGATGAGCTCGGCGGGCTCCTGACGGCGGCGAAAATGGATCTGTCGTGGCTGCAGTCGCGACTCGGCGAACCGCCGAACGAGCGGCGCCTCGCACAGCTCGGCGAAGCCCTTGATCAGGCGATGATTGTCAAGCGCCGCATCGTCGAGCTCTTGCGGCCGTCGCTGCTGGATCACTTTGGCCTCGCGACGGCCCTGCGCGCGCACGTTGCCGCCACCTGCGAGGCGGCCAATCTCAAGTTCGATGCGCTCGTCGCAGACGACCTCGGACCGCTACCCAGCAATATTGCCATCGCGCTGTTTCGTGTCGTCCAGGAGGGGATGGCCAACATTGTCCGCCATGCCGATGCACGGCACGTGCGCCTCGAATTCGGCGCCGACGCGCGCAATTACTTCCTCAAGCTCGCCGATGACGGCCGCGGCTTTCGGCTCGACGGCGGAGGATTTCGCTGGTCGCACGGACTGACGGGCATGCGCCACCGCGTCGAAGCGCTGCATGGGCGCTTTACGTTGCGCTCAAACCCCGGCGGCGGGACGCAGATCGACGTGCAGGTGCCGCGGGCGCCAGCCTGACAGCGTGGCGTGGCGCGCGCCTCAATGGCCGGGGGTGAGCGACCACTTCGAACGCCCGTGCGCCACGAGAGCCTTCAGCTGCGAGATGTCGCGCATCTTGTCGAGGAAGTAATCCGCGCCCGCGGCGAAGCAATGGTCGCGCACGAAATCCGACGCGTAATTGGTGAGCACGATAATGAGCGGCTGCGCATGCGGCGGATAGAGCTGACGGGCATTGCGCACGACAGCAACGCCGTTGCCTTCGGCAAGCTCAATGTCGACCACGAGGACGTCAAATACGTCCTCCTTGAGATGCGACAGCGCCTCGGACTGCGTGGCGGCCTGGGCGGCAACGGCCACCGTGCCCGGATCCGACAACAGGTCGACGAGGCGGCGGCTCAGGACCTCGGAATCCTCGATGAGCAGGATACGACGCTCCACCGGCATGTTGTCCTGGACGCGGGGCAGTGTGTCGGAGGCGCTCATCGCCGTCATTGCACGAGATCGTTTTTGATTGCGTAATAAGTCATGTCGGCATTGCTCTTCATGCCCATTTTTTCCAGGATGCGAGTTCGATAGGTGCTGACCGTCTTCACGCTGAGGAACAGCGCGGCGCCGATCTCCGTGACGCTTTGGCCTTCAGCGAGCTTGCAGAAGATCTGAAACTCCCGCTCGGAGAGCACTGCGTGCGGAGGCTCGGAGCCGCTGGACCCCTGCATACCATTGACGAGCACCTCGGCGAGCTCCGGACTTACGTAGCGACCACCGCGCACGGCGGCGCGAATGGCGCGACACAGCTCATCGGGCGCGGCCGTCTTGCTGACGAAGCCGCTCGCGCCAGCGCGCAGCACGTTCAGCCCGTACTGCTTCTCCGGATATGCGGAGAGGACCAGCGTCGCGACCGATTCGTGATGTGACTTGATGCGCCGCAGGACATCCAGACCCGACATGTCCGGCAACGACAGATCGAGGAGCAACACATCGCAGAGCTTGGTCCGCAGCATCTCGAGCGCCTCGCGCCCCGTGGAAGCATCCCCGACCCAGGCAAAATCCGACTGCGCGTCAATGATCTGCTTGAGGCCGATGCGCACGAGCTCATGGTCGTCGACGACTGCAACACGAGTGGCGGGCATGGGATCTAAAACTCCAGCAACGTTGTCTGTGACAATGTTTCGCGGTCGCAGACGCTAGAGAGTAGCGCCGCCGTGTCCGCTTAGACAGAGGTTCTCAGGCGCGCCCGAGCGGCCCAACCGCGCGACGCGCTGTAGGACTCGTCCGACAGGCTGCAGGCAGCCGCGGATTTCAGCGCGCTGGCGCGGCAGGGTCCGTACCATGGGAAACTTCAGTGTCGCCCGCCAGCGCTTCAAAGGCCTCTTCCTCGCCGGCCAAGCTCGCCTTTCCATTGTACGCCTCAAGGCGATTATACAGCGTCTTCAGACTGACCCCCAGGATCTGCGCGGCCTTGCGCTTCACCTGACCACAGTAAATCAGAGTCGCCAGCGTCACGCGGCGCTCCACTTCGGCAAGTGGAGTGCCCACATGAATCGTGATGATCGTGGCATCCTCGGGCTTTGCTGCAGCGGGGCTCACGGCGATCTCCCCTTCGACGACATCGTCAGCCATGATGTAGGCGCGCTGGACGTAATTGCGCAGCTCGCGCACGTTGCCCGGCCAGTGATGCTGATACAGGCGCACGAGCGCATCGCGCGAGAATCTCTTGTGAGTGCCTTCGGCAAGGTTCTGCTCTTCCAGAAAAAAGAGCGCAAGCTGCTCCAGATCAACCCCGCGCTCGCGCAGCGGCGGCAGCTGTATAGGGAAGACATTCAGGCGATGATAGAGGTCGTCGCGCAGCTTGCCCTCGGCCAGCGCTTTTTCCGGATCGCGATTGGTCGCGGCAATAATGCGCACGTCGCTGGCGATCTGCGCAGTGCCGCCGACGCGCGTGAATGCCCCGGTCTCGAGCACGCGCAGCAGTTTCACCTGCAGCTCCATCGGCATCTCTGTGATTTCGTCAAGAAAGACGCTGCCACCATTGGCGCGCTCGAAGAAACCCTTATGCTGACGATCAGCGCCGGTGAAACTGCCGCGCTCGTGACCGAAGAGCTCGGTCTCGATGAGCTGCGGTGCGACGGCACCGCAATTCAAGGGCAGGAACGGCGCATCGCGGCGGCGGCTGAGTTCGTGCACGGTGTGCGCGGCGAGCTCTTTGCCGGTGCCGCTCTCGCCGATCAGCAAGACGGTGGCGGATGTCGGAGCGACGCGGCTCAGCTGGTCATAGAGCACCTGCATGCGAGGCGAGCTGCCGAGAATGCGGCCAAATCGACCGAGCTTGCGCAGCTCCTCGCGCAGGGTGCCGATTTCATGCTGCAGGGCGCTCGTTTTTTTCGCGCGCCGCAGGACCGCCTGCACACGCTCCACTTCGGCCGGCTTCACCAGATAGTCGCTGGCACCCGCGCGCAGGGCAGCGACGGCACTGTCCACGGTGGCATGGCCCGTGACGACAATCACTTCGGTCGATTCGGGATCTTCCAGCTCATTCACCAGCTCGATGCCCTGGCCGTCGGGCAGCCGCAGGTCGGTCAGGAGTACATCGGGACGCTGCCGTCCCAGCTCGATGCGCGCCTCGCGCAGGCACTGCGCGCGCGCCACCGTGAATCCCTCCATCCTGGCCACTTCCTGGAGCCAATCGAGGATATCGGTATCGTCATCGACGATCAGCGCGTGTGCCATATCGCTTCCACAGATCCTTAAGTTGCCCGTGCGATGACCGACCGCGCGCGCATTCGCGCCAGGCACCACGGTGAGCCGAGAGGACGGGTATTACCCCCCGTGCGCGACCGGGAGACCGACCGGCTCAATCGGTGGTGACACCCCCATCGCCAAGGGTACCATGAGCCGCGTACGGCCCACCGGAGGCGCTAGGCGGGGCAAGGGCGGCCCCGTGGGCGCGCCCGTGGCAGATTTTGTAAAATCGTGAAGGTTTTACACGCCGGAAACGGTTGGCGAGCCCACGGCGTATTCGTGGCGCAGGGATTCAATCTGCTCGAGGCGCTGCTGGATGCGGGTGGATTGCGCGGCCACCGTACGCCGGATGCGTCGCGCTAAATACCCCTTGAGCGCCTCCTCATAGCGGTCGAGTACCCGCTGCTGCTCAAACTGCCACTCCTCCAGCACCAGCGCTTCGCTCGAGCCCAGCAGCACGGCTTTGCCCGCGAGCCAGATGCGGCGGCGCACCCAGGCACCCACCGGGCTTCCCGTCACCGGCTCGCCACCGATCATCAGCACGAGCGCCTGCAATTCGTCCCCGTACCGACCCCACTCTTCGCTGCGATGACGCAGCGTGGAACGCAATTGCACGGCTGCGCGTGTGTGCGCGCAGGCAAGACAAAACGCTTCGGCGCCCCGGCAGCATCTGATCAGTCGATTTAAGGTTCGAATCGTTTCTCGGGCACGCATGGCAAATCCCTTTAGAGGCCAATCCCGACAGGTTCGAGCAAAAAACATGCCCGGCGGCCCCCGCCGCCCGTGGCTGGCACGCCAATTGCTGGTCAGTGTAACCCCCCCCTCTGCGGGCTGTACAAGCAGCCCGCTCTTTTTTGCGCTAGGGCCGGTGCTCCAGTTGAGAGGGGGCCGCGACGGGCGCCACTCGGTGCGGGGACAGGCGGCGGATCAGGGCTACGAATCGCTCCAAGTCGACCGGCTTCGCCACATGCAGATCGAACCCCGCCTCGAGCGCTGCAGCCACGTCGTGCGTCGAAGCGCGTCCGGTGAGCGCGATCGCGAGCACACGCTGGCCGGATGGCAGTGCCCGCAGCTTGCGCACCAGTGAATAGCCGTCCTCCACGGGCATGCCGATGTCGGTCACCACCACGTCAAAGCTGGCGTCTTTGGCGCTGAGCTTCTCGTAGGCGCAGGCCGCGGAGTCACTGACCGAGACCTCGGCGCCCTCGATTTTCAGAAGTTCCGCGACTACGGTGCGTGCGGGAGGGTCGTCATCGACCACGAGAATCCCGAGGCCCGTGAGCCGTGGGGTGCCCAGCTTGAGAACCGGTGCCGCAGGCTCGGCGGCCCGGTCCGCGGCGGCGCGCCCCGGAAGACGCACCGTGACGGTCGTACCCCGATTCACGCCGTCACTCGCCACGCGTACGGTTCCACCGTGCAATGTCACGATCTCGCGCGCCAGCGACAAACCGAGCCCGAGACCGGCACCGCGGCACCCTCCGGGCGAATCGCTCCGCTGCGCGCGGTCCAACACGTATGGCAGGAGTTCGGGTGCAATGCCGCGCCCGGTATCGGCCACCCCGAGCTCCAGATCGGTGCCGTCGCGGCGCAGCCAGACGCGGATCCTTCCGCGGTCGGGTGTGAACTTGATGGCATTTGAGAGCAGATGGGCGACCACCTGGCGCAGTCGCTCTGCGTCACCCTGCATCTGACCGGCGGTCGCGGCCAAATCCGCCGTGATCTCGATGGCCTTTGCCTGCGCGCCCGCGCTCACACCCTCGATGGCATTGGCAGCCGCTCGGGCGAGCTTCATCGGGCGCGGATCTATTTTGAATTCCCCGACGCCCATGCGCCCCAGATCCAAAAGGTCGTTCACAATCCGCAGCTGCGCTCTGGCGCCCTCCGTCACGCGTTCGGTGATGGCTTTGATTTCCGGATCGGTGGCGCGTTTCAGCGCAAGAATGCGGTTCCAGCCGAGCATCGAGTTCAACGGCGAGCGCAGCGCGTGCGAGACGTCCGCCAACAGCTGCAGATTGGCGCGACTGAGCGCCAGCGCGCTCGCCCGCAGCTCGCTTTCGTGCCGGGCGGCAGCCCGGGCCTCCTGCACCGCCTGGTGCTCGGGCGTGACATTGGTTGCGACCAGTACGAGCTCGTCGGCCGAGCGCCTGCGCACCTCCGACGGGTCGCCCGCAAGCGCAGTGCGCCCGCGCAGCGCGATGTACTGCGTCTTGCCGCACGGCCAGACAGCGCGCACCGTCAGATTAAGCGGCGTGCCCCGGGCGAGCGCCGCATCGATCGCGCCGGCAAGCCCGGCGCGATCCTCCTCGTGAACCCGTGCGTCGAAATCGCCGCGCTCGAGCACGGCGTCGGGCGGCCAGCCGAATTGCGCCCTGAAGTGCGCATTGGCGATGAGACGCCGGCGCGTTGCCAGGATCCGGCAGAAGCCCACGCAACCTGCACCGAGGATGACTTCCAGCCCGTCCTTCGCGCGCCCGAGCAGCATGCGCGCGCGCCGCTCGCGGTTCAGTGCCGCGCGCATTCGCGCGGCCTCGGAACCCATGCGATCGTCGTGAATTGTATTCATGTCGCAAGCTCAGTCAGCGGCGGGGCGCGGGGATTTTCTACACGACTTTGCAAGATCTCCGCGGCGACCTGGCGTCGCTGGCACAGCCGCTGCCTAGGGTCGATTTACAGCCCGTATCCACAGGATTTTCCGAATGTTAAACGCGGTAATTGGCCTACGCCTGAAGCAGCAGCTCGCTCTGACCCCTAGGTTGCAGCAGTCCGTTAAATTGTTGCAGCTGTCGGCATTGGACTGCGTGCAAGAACTGCACCAAGCGATGGCGCTCAATCCGTTTCTCGAGGAAATCAGCGACGCTCCGGAGGGCAGCGCTGCGGAAGAGTCCTGCGAGGAAAGCCCCGACAGCGATTATGAATATGCGGATGCCGGTGTTGGCGGCGGCAGCACCGATGAGGTTCCGGACTGGACCGAGTGGACGGCATCGCCCGCCTCGCTGCGCGACTCGCTCAAGGAGCAGCTGCTCCTCTTGGGCCTAGCCGAGCGCGACCATGCGCTTGCCAATCTCATCGTCGATGCGCTCGACGAGGACGGCTTTCTGCGCCAGCCGCTCGACAGGCTTCTCTGCGATGACAACGGGGTGCTGCCCGGAGAGCTGGAAACGGCGCTGCGCATCGTGCAGAGTCTTGAGCCGAGCGGGATTGCGGCGCGCGATCTTGCCGAAAGCCTGTCGTTGCAACTGCAGGCGCTGGATTCGCGGCTGCCGGGACACGCGCTGGCGGTGGAGATCGCGCACGACAAACTGGCGATGATGGCGGCGCGTGATCACGCACCGCTGCGTGCGCGCCTTGGCTGCGCGGAGAGCGAGCTGCAGGCGGCCTTCGAGCTGATCCGCGGGCTCGATCCGCGGCCGGGCTCCAAGGTCGGCGCCTTCGAGCCGCGGGCTATCGTTCCCGACGTGATCGTCCGCAAAGACAAGAAACGCTGGGTTGCCAGCATCAACGCGGCCATCTATCCGCGCATTCGCGTCAATCAGCAGTACGCCGACTGCCTGCGGCGCGCGCGCGCCGCGGACAGTGCGCCGCTCGCGCAGCATCTGCAGGAGGCGCGTTGGCTGGTGCGCAATCTGGAGCAGCGTTTTCTCACCATTCAGCGTGTCGCCGAAGCGGTCGTCGCACGGCAGCGCAATTTTTTCGAATACGGCGATCTTGCCATGCGGCCCCTCACGCTGCGGGAGATCGCCGCGGAACTCGCCCTGCACGAATCGACGGTGTCGCGCGCTACCAGTCACAAATACATGGCGACTCCGCGCGGGGTGATTTCCTTCAAGCGCTTCTTTTCGCGCCAGCTTGCGACCGTCAGCGGCGGCTCCTGCTCGGCGACGGCGATTCGGGCGCTGATGCGCGAGTTCATCGCGGGCGAGGATCGCCGCCACCCGCTCTCGGATGTGCAGCTGACCGAGCTACTGACCGACCGCGGCGTCAAGGTCGCGCGGCGCACCGTGACCAAGTACCGCCGCTCCATGCAGTTGCCCGCGGTCGAATCGCGCCGCGCCTGAACCCGCGCGCTGTAGGAATCGTCTGACACAAGGTTCGGAAGCCCTCCCCGCGTTCGCCGGTTAAGCGCCGACTGTTGGCGGCGCGACGCGCCTGTAACTTGCCGCTTCACGAAGCAAGAACGGAGTGCCCGCCCATGGTAGCCGACGAGATGGTGGCTCTAATGCCCCAGATGCATAACTTCGCGCGTTCATTGTGCCGCGATGCGGTCCGTGCGGCGGACCTGGTCCAGGAAGCTCTGCTGCGGGCGTTGAGCAACGTCGAGCGCTTCCAGCCGGGTACCAATCTGAAGGCGTGGCTCTTTACCATCCTGCGCAATGAGCACTATTCGCAGCTGCGCCGCCAGAAATTCGAGGCCGTGGGCATGGATACCGCGAACCTGCCGGAGCCGAGCGTGCTGCCGGAGCACGATGGCGAGATCGAGCTGCGTGAATTGAACAGTGCCCTGTCCACCTTGCCGACCGGACAGCGTACGGCCCTGCTCCTCGTCAGCGCGAGCGGCCTATCGTACGAAGAGGCGGCGGCTATTTGCGGCTGCGCGGTGGGCACTATCAAGAGCCGCGTCGCCCGCGCGCGCGAGATGCTCGTGGAGCTCCTCGACAACAACAAATCCGCGCCGCGGCGCCGCGCACCGGCGCGTACGGCTCAGTCGACGCGCGCCGCTAGAGCCTCGAGGGCCCTGCCTGCCACGCGACACGTCTTCCATTCCTCCTTGAGCTCGGCTCCGAGCTTCCGATAGAAGCCGATCGCGGCTTCGTTCCAGTCGAGCACCGCCCATTCGAGCCGGCCGCAGCCGCGCTCGAGGGCGAGTCCGGCGAGCCAGCTGAGAAGCTGTCCGCCCACGCCGCGACCGCGCGCTGCGGGCCTGACAAACAAGTCCTCAAGATAAAGGCCGGGACGGCCGAGAAACGTCGAGAACGAATGAAAATAGAGCGCGAAACCCACCGCTTCGCCATCGACGCAGCCAAACACCACCTCCGCATACGGCCGCGGGCCGTAGAGCGCTTGGCGCAGCGCGGCTTCCGTCGCGACAACCTCGTGCGCCAGATGCTCGAAATCGGCGAGCTCGCGGATAAAGCCGAGGATGAGCGCCACTTCATGCGCCTCGGCGGCGCGCACGCTGACGCTGCGATTCATGCCTTCAACCTGTGCTCTGCAGACCCTGTGCGATCCCGCCGATGCTCGCAAGAAGCGCCTCGAACAGATCACGGTCCGCGCGCTCGCTCGCGCGCCAGCGCCGCAGCAGATCGACCTGCATGAGGTTCATCGGATCGACGTAGGGATTGCGCAGCTGCAGCGAGCGCTGCAGCGTCGGATCCGTGTCGAGCAGTGCCGCGCAGTCCTTCACTTGCAGCACGTGCTCGCGTGCGGCCGCGAATTCGAGGCGGATATCGGCGAAAAAACGATGCAGCGGCGTCGGCGCGAGAATGTTATACGCCTGAGCGATTTCCAGATCCGCCCGCGCCAGCATCGCCTCGATGTCATCGATGAGATTGTGCAGAAAGTACCAGTTGGCGTAACCGGCGCGCAGTGTTGCAAGCCCGAAGCGCTCGATGGCGGCATGCAAGCCCGCTCCGGCGCCGTACCAGCCCGGCAACATGTGTCGCGCCTGCGTCCAGGCAAATACCCACGGCACCGCCCGCAGCGCGCCCAGGGCCTCAACCCCGGCGCGATACACCGGTCGGGCGGCGATCTGCATCCGTTCAATCACGTCGATGGGCGTCACGAAGCGGAAGTAGTCATAGAACGCAGGCTCGCCGTGCACCAGACGCCGATAGGCGCTGCGACTCTCCACGGCAATGGTCGCAGCGCATTGCAGCTGCTGCGGATCATCGCTTGCAAGTGTGGCGTTGCGCGCCGCGAATGTGCACATGGACAGCGCATTGAAGGCGCGCTCCAGGGTGCGCATGGCGATGGGTCGCAGGCCATAGTTTTGCTGCACCACCTCGCCCTGCTCCGTCAGGCGCAATACGCCGTTGACGGCCTCCGCCGGCGCGGAGCGCACCAGGGCGTCGATGCGACCGCCGCCGCGCGCGATGCTGCCGCCACGGCCGTGGAAAATCACGTGACTTTCGTGGTCCGCGGTCAGCACCTGCGCGAGAGATCGTTGCGCCTCGTGAATGGCAAAGCGCGACGCACACAATCCCGCTTCCTTATTGGTGTCTGAATAGCCGATGAGCACGCATTGCTTGCGCCCGCGCGCCTCGAGATGGCGCCGGTAGCGTGGATCATCCAGGAGCTCGCGCATCGTCTCACCGCAGTGCTCGAGTGATTCGATGGACTCAAACATGGGGGCGAAATCGAGCGCCACCTCGCCCGTGCGCTTGTCGTAGGCCTCAGCCCAGCGCGCGAGCAGCAGCGCCGCGAGCACATCGTCCGCGCCAGAGGCGCCGCTGACAATGAAATAACCGACGCTGTCCGCGCCATAGCGATGGCGGCCCTGCATGACGGCATCAAACACCGACAGACTGCGCTTGCCAAACGCATCGAGCTCGGCACGCGGCCCGACGTCGCCCTCCAACGCGGCACCCAGCAGCTGCCGCCGCTCCTCGCGTGGGCGCGCCCGCCAATGCGGATCATCGAGTCCGCGCGCCACCATCTGATGATGCACCCCGGTATGCTGCCGGACATCGAGGGTCGCAATGTGAAAGCCGAACGTGTCGATGCGCCGCAGCAGCCGCCGCACGAAAAACAGGCCCGCGTGCGCGCCCTTATTGGCATTCAAACTGTCGGCGATGAGCTGCACGTCGGCGCGAAACTGCCGCGGCTGCTCATAGCCGTTGGCGCGGCCCGCGTAGGTGTGACGCAGCCGCTCGCCGATCTGCGCCAGAAAAACCCGATAGGGCATGCGATCGTGGCGCGAAGAGACGCTGGTGCGGGCGCTCGGCAGGAGCGTCATGTAATCATCGATGCGCGCTGCTAGCGCCGGCGAGACGCTGATGCGGCTCGCGCTCTGCGAGAGCTGCTGCACCAGCGTCTGGCACTCTTCATAGTAGGCGTTCACGATCATCTGCTGCTGCCGCGCCAGCGTCTCGCGGATACTCTTGGCGTGGACGTCGGGATTGCCATCCATGTCGCCGCCTACCCAGGAGCCGAAGCGCAGGATGGTGGGCAGCTCGAGCGAGTCCGCCGCTACCCCATAGAGCTTCTCAAGTGCCTGGCCGATCTCGTCGTAGAAAGCCGGCACGACGCGGTACAGAATCTCGACCAGATAGAAGAGCACATGCTCGCGCTCATCGGACACTGTCAGCTTCTCGCGCGGATGATCCTCGGTCTGCCAGGCTGAAGTGAGTTCGGTGCGCAAGCGGCCGGCGATGCTGCGCATTTCGTTCGGCGCAAGCGTCGGATCGAGACGGTCGAGCAGCAGCTGCGTGATGCGCTGCCGTTTGCGCAGCATCGTGCGCCGCGTCGATTCGGTCGGATGCGCCATGAAGACGGGCTCAATTCGCAAGCTGCCGATGAGCGCGAACACCTCATCGAAGCTCGCGCCGCGCTCTTTGAGTGCGCCGAGCGCGTCCTCGACCCCGCCCGGCTGCGGCCGCGCGCTCTCCTTCAGAAAGTACTGTCGCCGGCGGCGGATGCGGTGCACTTTCTCCGCTATATTGACCACCTGAAACCACGCAGAAAAGGCGCGCACTAGGTCGCGCGCCGCCGCGGGCGGGCGGCCCTGCACGCGCGCGGCGAGTTCAATCCCGGCCTGCGGGTCGCCGTCACGGCGGTGGATGGCCAAAATGCGATCCGCCTCCACCAGGTCGAGGAGTGCGGCGCCACCCTGTTCGCGCAGGATCTCGCCGACCAGCGCGCCCAACGCATGCACGTCCTCGCGCAGCGCCGCGTGCTGCGGCGGAAAAAGGATTTCGCTACGGTTCATGATGAGCCGCCGATTCTAGCGCGCGTGCAGCCGCGCGGGGCACGCTCGTGGCGGATCCGCTCAGTCCCAGACGTTGGCCTGCGCTGCGAAATCCGCGCGGCGGTGCTGCGGCACGACGCAGAAACGCTGACCGGTGGGCGCCTCCATCACGCACCAGTGGCGCACCATGCCCAGCCGTTTCGCGCCGAGCTTAACCAGACGTGCAACTTCGGCTTCGACATCATCGGTTTCAATATCAAGATGTACACGGCTCGGGTGCTCGACCTGCTGCACTTCGATGTTCAATCCGTCGGCCCCCGTATCGAAGCTGCGATAGCCTGCATCTTCCGCCTGCAGCGAGACCGGCTTCAGCGCCAACCCCAGCGCGGCACTCCAAAACTTCGCCGCCGCCTCCAGATCAGGCGTTTGGCAGTCAATGATAAAACCATCCAAGCGACTCTTATGCATGAAATCTCCGTTTCGAGAGAATCCGCGCCGCGTGCGGGTTAGCGGTTTGTTGCACGAGGTCAGCCGGCGAGCAGGATGGCTTCGGCGTGCTCGAGGGCCTCGGGAGGCCCGTAGATGACGACGATGTCGCCGTCGCGCAGGCGCGCCAGTCCGTCCGGCTCGCGACCCAATATGCCGTGCCTGCGGATGCCGGTAAACGCCACCTGCGCGCCGCGCGCGCGCGCCTCGTCGATCGTACGGCCGATGGCCCACGCCTGCGGCGGCAGAACTACGGACTTGACCTCTTCCTCATACTCGTTGGTGTCGTCGATCGGCTGCTCGCCGTCACGACTGACGATGGTGCGCAGGAGCGCGTAACGGCTGTTTCTGATTTCGCCGACAGTGCGCACGACGCGCGCCACCGGCACGCGCAGCAACATCAGCACCTGGGAGACCAGCATAAGGCTCGCCTCGAAGGTCTCCGGTACGACCTCGGTGGCGCCCGCGGCGCGCAGCTCCATCACACCGGTATCATCGGCCGTTCGTACCAGGATGGGAACATCTTGGCGTACGCGCCGGATGCTGCGCACAATGCCGATCGCGATCGGCGGCGCGGAGAAACTGACCACCACCGCGCTCGCATTCTGCAGACCCGCCTCGCCGAGCATTTCCTCGTCCGCCGAATCGCCGAAGATCACCGGATCGCCCGTCTGACGCGCGGCGCGAATGCGCGCCGGATCCAGATCGAGCGCGATAAACTCAAAGCCCTGCGATTCGAGCACCCGCGCGACGTTCTGCCCGACACGACCGAAGCCGCAGAGGATCACGTGATCGCGCGCGGCAATCTCTCGGGTCGCCGCCGCCTCGCGCTCAATCGCCGTCGCCGGCGGACCCTGCTCGCGCAACAGCGCTCTGGCGATGCGCTTGTTGTTGCTGAGGATGAGCGGACTTAGCACCATGGAGAGCACGATCGCGACGAGCAGCGGCTCGCCCCACTGCGGCGCGAGCAAATTGCCGCGCAGCGTAACAGTAAAGAGCGCGATGCCGAATTCCCCGCCGATTGACATCACGACGCCGGTACGGATCGCCTTGAACGCCGAGCCGACGAAGAGGCGCGTCGCAAGCGCAGCGATCGCGCCCTTGATCACGACGAGTCCGAGCAGCATCAGCGAGATCGTGGCGAACTCATCGATGAGCAGACGCACATCGAGCAGCATCCCGACCGAGATGAAGAAAAGGCCGAGGAGAATGTCGCGGAAGGGTCGGATGACGACTTCGATCTGATGGCGGTATTCGGTTTCGGCAACCATCATGCCCGCGAGAAACGCACCGAGCGCCAGCGACAGGCCGGCACGATAGGAAGTCCAGGCGGCCGCGAGCACGACAAAGAGAACGGCGAGCGTGAAGAGCTCGCGCAGACGGCTGTGGGCGATCACGTGGAACAGCGGCCGCAGCAGCCAGCGACCCGCCGCCAGCACCACCATGACCGCGAGCGCGCCCCCGGAGAGAAACAGCGCCGTCCCCTGAACCGAGAAGTCGACTGCGCTGCCGCGCGCGAGTGCGGAGGCGAGCGCGAACAGCGGTACAAACGCCAGGTCCTGAAAGAGAAGCATGCTGAAGGCGAGCCGCCCATGGGTGCGGTTGAGCTCGGCGCGGTCGGTCAGCTCATGGAGGATGATCGCTGTTGAGCTCATGGCGATGGCGCCGCCGACGAGCGCGGCGATGAGCCACGGCACGCCCCAAAGCCGCGCGATCAGCGCCACTACCGCGACCGTAAGCGTTACCTGTACGGTGCCAAGCCCAAAGACCTCGCCGCGCATCGCGAGCATGCGCGGAAAAGAGAATTCCAGCCCCAGCGTAAAGAGCAGAAACACGATGCCAAGCTCGGCAAGCAGCCCCGTCGTCTGCGATTGCGACACGATGCTGAGCGCGTGCGGGCCCAAGCCCATCCCCACGATGAGATAGCCCAAGATGGTGGGCAGTCCGAGCCGTCGCGCAATCGTCACGACGAGCAGCGCTGCCGCCAAAAGGATCAGGACTTGGGTGAGCGGCTCATCGAGCATGCCGCAAACTTAGACCGGCGCGCCGTGGTGGCGCAAGAAGTGCAGACGCGCGGCCTAGGAGTGCATCAACACCGTCGTATCGTAGCTCTCGAAGCCGCGAATCGCCCGGCCGTAGGCATTGTAGATCAGTTGCTCCGCCACCTTATCGACGCGCGGCGCGAGCAGCATGCGCAGCACGACATCATCGGTGGGTCGGTTGTCGTCCTGCGCCAGCAGCTGTTCAATCAAACGGGTGAGGCGGTGACCAAGCTCGTTCACAAAGCGCAGGTGCTGAGCGTCATGCACCTGGTCGGGCGTCGGTCCGTAAGTGGCGCGCGCGGCTTCGGCAAGCTCATGCAGCAACAGGTTCAGCAGCCGCGCCTTGTCGATGTACGCAAGCTCTGTGAAGTATTGAATTTCCGATTCGAGATTCACGTTCCCACCCGCACGCACCTACGCCGGGAAGAAGTCGATGGGCTTCGTCGTGGTGATCGGCTCGACGTCTTTCGGCTCGAAGCGGAACAGTTTTACCCGCAGCACGATCTTGCTCTCCAACTCCGGATCGCCGAGATCGCTCGATACCAAGCGGCACATCGTGACCTCGCCCGAGGGTGCGATCGTGAACTCCAGGACCAGTTTGCCTTGCAGCTCCGGCCGCTCGCGCAGCGCGCGGCTGTAGAGTGCATAGATCGCGCCCTTATTGCGATCGAAGACGAGCTCGATTTCCTCGCGCGAGCGCGCCGCCTTGCCGCTCGAGCCGGTTCTCGTGGCGGGGCGGTTATCAAGTCCCGAGCGCGCGATCGTGGAGGAAACCGCCGTAGTGTCGTGGCCGGTGAGCGAGCCCGCACCGGTGCCAAAGCCACGGCTCGAATTCGCCGACGTGATGCCGCCGCTGCCGACGCCAACCTTGGAAGTGATGAGCGACCGCTCGGCGTGCGAATCTGCGCCGACGGCGCCCGTGAGATTCTTGGTCTCGCCGAGCGTCGGGTCGGGCATCTGGTCGCGCAGGTCCGCCAGCTCGTCTTTGATCTGACGCAATTGCTTCTCGGCCTTCTCGCGCGCCTGCTGGGTGCGATCCACGGGCGGCGGCGTGACCGGTATCTTTTTCTCCGGCTCAATCTTCGGTTGCTCCGGCACCGGCGGCGGCGGCGGCGGGGGCGGCGGCTTTGCCTGCTCAATCATCACGCGCGCGAGCCGCTGTGGCACGGCCTCCTCGCTCGCGGGGCGCGGCGGCGCCGGCAGCAGCGGGATCAGGATCCCGAGCAGCACGAGCACCACGAGCCCGATGCGCACGATCTTCCTAAAGCGCGCAGTCGCCTCGAAGTCACCTTCCCAAGGCAGTTCAAAGCGGCGGTAAAAGGGGGCTAGCAGCACAGCAGACTCCGCACGAGAGGCTAAGCGCCCGGCGCCGCTGCGGCGACGAACGGTTTTTCCTTCTGCAGCACGGCGAGGGAAATACGTCCGTAGTCAGCATCGGTGCAGGTGGCCATGACCTTCTTCAGCACGTCGTAGGGCAGAGCCTTGTCGCCCATGATCGTAATCTCACGCGCCGCCAGGTCGCGCGCGCTCAGCTCCCGGCCGACCAGCATGGGCCGCTTCAGCGCGTCGCGCAGGATGGCGATGATTGGCGCCGGATTCGCGCGGATATCGGCAACACTTGCGATGCGCTCGCCCTGCACGAACAAGTCCGTCTTCGTAATCATCACTACCACCGATAGACGCGGCGAAGTCTGCGCGATCGACTGCGGCACCTCCACGCCCTTGGTGTTCTGGATGATCTCCACTTCTGTGGAGTACACGAGCAGGAACGCCACCATCACCGTCAGGATGTCAATGAACGGGATCAGATTGAGCGTGGCATCCGCGCGATGCCGCAGGTGATGTTCGGCCATGCGCCGGGCGCGGTTCGACATGCTCATTGCGGTACGTCTCCGATGGAGATGTCGGGAAAGAGTTCGGCCTGCTCGGCGCGCCCGTCCTGGGTGGTCTCAAACACGCGCACCCGATCCATGACCTGCACCAGGATGTCGTAGGGAATGTCGGGCTCGAATAGCAGGCTCGCGTCCGTCTTTTCGGGGAACTTAGCCTTCACGCGCTTCAGGTAGTTGGTCAGTGCCTCGTAGTCATAACCGCTCGCTGAGTTGGGCATGGTGCCGAGCGGCCCGCTGTTGCGATCGGCCACCTGGATTGAGTCCTTGCGCACCAGCACTTCGAGTTGCAGCCCCGGGGGCGGCTCGCGAAACTCCGTCTGCTGCGCCGGCAGATTGAGCTCCAATACCACCGTGCGCGAGAACACCGCCGTCATCAGCAAGAAGGTCACGAGCACCGTGAAAATGTCGATCATCGGCACGAGCAGCAGCTCGGTCGGCTTGCGCTTGTGGCGCGCGAGCTTTTTGGCGTCGTAAGTGCGGCGCATGCGAATGCCCTTCCGGCAGCCTCAGCCGTTCAAGCGGCCGCGGCGGGCTCGGGTTTACGCTCGGTGATGGCGTTCAGGAATTTGACCGATGCCATCTCCAGACTGTCGATGATCTCGGTCGTCTTCGTTTGCAGCCATGCGTGGATGAACAGGATCGGCACCGCGGTCATGAGACCGAACGCCGTACAGTTCATGGCCACCGAGATGCTCGCCGAGAGCAGATTCGCCTTCTCTGCGGGATTCACCGTCGCGACCGCCGCAAAGGCGCGGATGAGCCCCATGACCGTACCGAGAAGGCCGAGCAGCGTCGCAAGATTGGCGAAGGTCGCCAGATAGTGCGTGCGCTTCTCAAGGCGCGGCACGACTTCCATGAGACTCTCCTCCATCGCCTTCTCGATGTCATCGCGGCGGCGCGCCGACTGAATGCGCGCCAGTCCATAGTTGAGGATCTGCGCGATCGCCGCATCCGACTTCGAAGTGATCTGCACCACCTGGCGGAAATCACCCTTGGACAGAAACGGCACCACGTCATTCCACAGGTTGCGGTTCTGCACCGCAGCGCGCGTAAGATAGATATAGCGCTCGATCGCGATCGCGATCCCAAATACGAGCACGATGGCGATCGGATACATGAAATCGCCGCCACCCTGAAAGAACCGAACAATGAGGTTCCATAAATCCATCGGCTTCACTCCCACTCAATCAAGCCCAACAACGCTGAATGACACATGTGCAAAAAACTGCGACCTATTTCTCATCCTGAGCGCGCGGCGCGTCCGCGGCCGACGGCGGCGCGGGCGCGCGGCCCGAGCGCGGCTCATCAGGATGCAGAGCCTCGTAATAACGGTTCTCACGCTGGAAGACATCACGATCGACGGGCGTGAGGACTTCGTCAAGGAGGCTGTTGGCCGGCCGGCCTCCCAAATCGCTCAGGTCCGAGTGCTTCCACGGAACGATATACAGTACCTTCGGCAGCTCGCGATTGCCGGTGATCTGCGTCGGATCCAGTTCGATACGATCCTTGGCGTTACCCTTGGGCTTGCCGCCGGCTGCGGCTGGGGCCGCCGCCGCGGCCGGCTTTACGGGGGGCGCGGGCGCGGCGGCCGCAGGTGGCGTACCCCCCGGATGAGGGTCCGTAGCGGGCGCGGTCGCCGAGGTGTCCACCGCGGGCTCCAAGTCCTGCGCGGCCGCATGCGCCGCAGCGGCAGCGCCAGGGGCCGGTGCGGGCGGCTTTTCCTGCGCGCGGGCGCCGCTCAAGAGGGCGGCGGCGAGAAGACAGGCGGCAGACAGCCGCAGGGCGACAGACATGGCTACTCTCCAGAGGGCGTCGAAGGAGGTGGACTCGCCGGCTTCTTCTTCCCCGTACGTTGCCTGAGCTCGGCAATCCAGACGCTGACGGGCTTCTCTTCTCCAGAAAGCTCCTGGTAGCGCTCGAGCTCCGACAGTGCGCGCTCGGGATCTGCAAGATACAGATCGAGTACGACGCCGAGATTACGGTGGGCGGGGGCGAAATTCGCATCGGCGGCGATCGCGTGCTCGTAGGCCGCGGCCGCCTCCGCAAACGCGCCGCGCAGCCGCAGCGTGACGCCGAGCTCATTCCAGGCAGCGGCGCTCGCGCCATTCCTGCTCGTGGCAGCTTTCAGGGCCTCCTCGGACTCATTCAGCCGCCCGGCCTTGCGATAGAGAATCCCCAAGTTGATATCCGGGCCTGCAAATGCGGGGTAGCTGAGCGCAAGCGCGCGCAACTGCGCCTCCGCGTCGGCCTGGTTCCCGGCACGCATGAGACCGACGGCGTGGTCGAAATCCGCCACGGCGCGCGGCGGCGGCTCCGCGGCCACCGGCGGCACCGCCGTGGCGGCGGCTGCCGGCGCCGCGGTACTCTTCGGTGGCGGCTCCGGCTTGGCGGGCGGCGCGCCGTGGCAGGCGCTCGCCAGGAGTCCTGCGAGCGCCACGCCGGCCGTGCGCCGCGCCTTACTTGAGACTCGTGACCACATCTTGCGACAGCTCTGATTTGGCGTAGCGCGCGGGCTTAAGTTCCGCCAGTACCGCGTAGCTCCTCTTCACCCACTCATCGTAGAGACCATCCTTGGCGCGTGCCGCATTCGCCTCGTGCAGGCTGATCGCCTGCTCCTCGAACGGGTACACCTGCTCCTCGAGCAGCGAGTCATACTGCTCGCGCTCGTCCTTGGAGAGATTCTTCGGACGCTCCGAAGCCATGATGTCCTTCGCCAGCGTGCGGTACAGCTCCGCCATCTCGAAGGTCGCCGCAGTCGTCACTTCGGCCACCTGGTAGTCAAGCGCACGCTTGTACGCGGCCAGGGCCACATCGAGCGCCTTGCGCTTGGCGACGAGGCTCTTCTTCAGCGGCAGCACCAGTTTGACGTTACGAAAGGCATCGCGCGCCGGCGCCGCCAGTTGGATCTGCGCCTTGCCGGCAAGGTAGCGCGTGCGGTCGGTGCGCGCGCCTCCTGCCTGAGCATCCGCCTGCACGATCTCGCGCTCCCAGTACGCCTGGCGCGCCGCATCGCCCGCATGGCCGGCATAGTCGGCGAGACGCTGGCGCGCCTCCACCGCGTCCGCAACCGGCGTCGGATGCGCCGCGACGAACTTCTCGAGCATCGCGACGGCCTTGGAAGAATTGTTGGCCTTGGCGTAAAGATCCGCGGCCTCGAGCAGCGCCTCGCGCTGCACCTTGGAATCCTCGTGCGGATCCGCCGCGATGTGCTCAAATTCCACGGCCGCCGCTGCCGGGTGGTTGCCCTGCGAGTACGCGACCGCGAGCTTGCGCGTCACGTCCGCGGAGAGCTCGCTCTTTGGAAAATCGCGCCGAAAACCCTCGAGCACGCTGATCGCCCGATCCCACTGCTGCAGGGCGATCAGCTGCGCGGCGGCATCGTATTCAGCGGTGGCGCGGATCTTTGAGTCCGGCGCCACCTTGGCCACGCGCAGATAGTCCTCGACGGCACCGGCGCCATTGCCCGCCTGCTGCTTCGCCTCGCCCTGCTTGTACACATCGGCGGCCAGGCGCTCGGTGAGAGTGCTCTTTTCTTTCGCATCGCTGCCGGAGAGGTCGCGCGCCTTCAGGAACGCCGTCTCCGCCTGATCATAGGTACCGGCACTGAACTGCGCCTCGGCGATAATCGTCCACGCGATGCGCTGCTTGTTGGCATCGACCGGTGGCTGGCGCGCCAGCAGCATCCGCGCCAGTTCGGTCGCGCGCGGCAGATCTTTGGCAGCGAACTCATCTTCTGCCGCGCGCGTGAGTACGCCCGCGCTGTCGGGATGCTCAGGGAAAGTCTGCGCAAATTTGACCCCGGCGGCAGTCGCCTTCGCATGCCAGGCGCTCTTCGCCGTGCCGCTCAGTTCATCCTCGCCCTTCTGATAGGCCACGAGCGCGGCATAGCCTGCGGTCGCGGATTTGGCATTCTTTGGATAGTCGTAGGCAGTGTGCTCGTACTCGGTCGCGGCATCCGCAAAGTTGTGGCTCTCGAAGAGAGTCTCCGCCAACAGATAATTGGTCGCCGCCGAGTCCGGGTCGTCCGGGAAGGATTTGAGGTAGTCCCGGTACCAGCGCGCGGCCTCCACGTAGTCCTCGGCCTTGTGGGAGGACTGCGCGTTTGCATGGAAATAGGTCGCGACATCGAGCAGATTGGTCTTCAATTCCTGCACGACCTGCGGATAGCGCGCGTGTTCGCGGCCCTGCCAGAAGGGGGAACCGAAGTGGTAACGTTCGACAAAATCGTGCTTGCCCTCGAGCACCAACTGGCTGAAGCCGCCCTTGTGGTACGCCTCGATCTCCTGCATGGCAAGGGGCGGCGCAAACTCGCTGTTGGGATCGCGCGCGACGTAGGCTCGGTAGGTGTTTGCGCCGTCCTGGTAGCGCTGCTTGTCGACGTACAAATCCCCGAGGCGCGAGTACAGCAGATGCCAGTAGGGGCGCTCGCCATGCTGCTTTGCGAACTGATCGAGCGATGCCGCGCCGTCAAGATAGGAGAAGGTGATGCTCATCACCCGCAGCGTGTCCTCGACGAGCTCGCGATCTGCGCGCTTTAAGTTCTCAATCTTCACGGCGCGCGCGGGCTCCTTGCCGAGCTTCGCGTCGAGCAGCGCCGCAAAGGATGCGAGGCTGTCCTCGTTCGCGGATTCCTTGAAGAGCGACCAGCCGTGCTTGTAGAGACTCTGCTCGTAGAATGCGGATTGCGGTCCACGCGCGATCGGCACTTCGTAGGCCTTTTGCGCATCCGCATAGCGCTTCGCGGAGAACAACAGCTCACCGCGCCGAAACTGCACCTCATCGAGCTGTTTGCTCTGGGGATAGCCCTTCACGACGCGGTCGAGCGTCGCGAGCGCCTGGTCGCTCTGCCCCGTCGTCTCATAGGCGCGCGCCAGCTGGTAGAGAACCTCGTCGTTGCGCGGGTAGTTCGGATAGGCCTTGAGCAGGGTCGAATACAGCTTGATCGCCTCGGCGCCCTGCAGATCGACCTGCGTGACCTCCTTCTCCATGCGCTCGAACTCGCCCGCTTCGAGATTCAAATCCCCGAGGCGCCGCAGCGCCTCGGCACGCAGCTTCGGATCGGTCTCCTGCAGCTCGAGAAAGCGCCGGTAATTGTCCATGGCCTTCGCCGCGCTCGCCTGCGGCTGCCCGCCGGCCTGCACGTCGACGGGGCGGCCGTTCAGGTCCGAGATCGTCGGTGCACTCTTCGAGTCAGCCGCGCTCGCCTGCGACAGGAGCAGCCCCAGGCACACTGCGATGGCACAAGCGATGCGGACGCGCGCGCTCACGGCTTGGGTTCCGGCGCGGGCGCGACGGGCGGCTCGCTCGGCCTCTTCGCCCGGTCCGTGTCCTGCGCGCGATCGTACATGGAGGCGAGTTCAAAGCGCGCCTGCACCCGATACGCCGCCAGCCGCTCCTTCTGCTGCTGCAGCTGGGTGACGGCGAGCCCGGCGAGGTAGTCGTTCTGCCGCTGCTGCGTGCTCACGAGGCGCGCCTGCAGCGCGACAATGCGCGCCTGCAGCGAGGCGATGCGCGCGGCGAACTCGCCGGTATTCGCAGGGACGCTTTTGCGTGCATGCAGCACCCGCACCCAGCGGTTCTGCGCTTCGACCAGCGCCAGATCCAGATCCTTGATCGCACGGCGCTGCTGCCAAACGCGCGCCTTAAACGCCTCATCCAGATGATAGAAGAGAACGCCCTTCACGAGTCGCAGCCGCTCGCGGTACTGCCCGGTTTCCGGACCCGGCGGCGCTGCGGCCAGTAGCGCCTCGATGCGCTGAATCTGTGCCCATTGCTCACGCTCCTCCGCCGAGCCTAAGGCTGCGACGTCGGCCTCAGCGGCAACGGAGTTGAGGCGGCCGGCGAGCTCCTCGCGCCGGCGCTGCAACTCATCCGCCGCGCGGGTGGCGAGCAATGCATCGGCGCGCGGCAGGCGTTCGCCGTAGGCACGCTCGCGCGTGTCGATCATGTCGCCGAAGGCCTCCATGCTCTGCGACCAGTGCGCGAGGGTATGCCCGAGGTAGACAAGATCCCGATAGTTCTTCAGGCCCTCCTGAAAATCGTGCCCCGCCAATATGGCATACAGGTAGCGCGACTCCGGCGCATCGGGCAGGCTCTCGAGCTGCCAGAACCAGCCGTAGTGCTTGCCCTGCTCTTTGTCGAGTATGGCGTCGAGCATTTTGCCGTCGCGAATGCGACTGATGGCGAGATCGAGCCGGCCATCCTCGGCGTCGAAGGATTCGAGCGCGCTCTCGTAGTATTGCGCCGCCTGAGCGTTCGCCGCGAGCTTGCCGAAGGCGTAGGGCACGGCGAGGTAGGACTCCTGCACCGCGGCATCCAGAAGATTACGGGCACGCAGCTCAAGCCAGGGGGTAAGCGCGCGGCGAAAGTCGCCGAGCGCGGCATCCGCCCAGCCGGTGCCGAGGAGCGCCTTGTCCGAATACGGGCCCTTCAGGCGAACGCGATTCAGTACGGCAAGCGCCTGTTGCGGTTTCTGCGCCTGCAGATAGGCGAAGCCAAGCGCCAGATTGGCGCGATCTTTGAGTGCGAGGAGCTCCTCCTTGTCCGAATCGAGCGTTCCCACCGCGCTCAAGACCGGGTCAGCCTCGGGCAGTCGTCCCGCGCGAATGAGTCCGACACCGAGATTGAAGCGCGCGTAGGCCATCCAGTCGGCAGGCCCTTTCCAGCCTTGCAACAGCTGAATGGCGTCATCGAAGCGTCCCTGGCGCAAGAGGATGTTCGCCAGCAGATGCTCGCGCTCCGCATCGAGGGATGCGGGCAGCGTGCCTTGCACCTGGCGGATGGCCTGCTCGGCGCGGTCGAGATAGCCGCGCACATACCAAATCTGCGCAAGATAGAACCAGGCGCGATTGCGCACCCCGGCGGGTATGTCCGGCGTCAGCAGTTTCTCGAAGCGCGCGCCGGCCTCGTTGTGCAGCCCGAGCGACAGGTACAGGCCGCCCAACAGCAGCTGCGCCTCTGGCTCGTGATGCGGCAGCAGGTTCCAATGCTCATAGGCATTCAAGCGCGTGATGGCCTCGAAATCATCGTCCGTGTACACGTAGAAGAGAACGTCCCCGTAGTGCAGGTCGCGAATGCGCGTTGGCGCAAGCTTCTGCGAGTCCTGGCGCGCGGCCATCGCAGGGTGCATCGCGAGCAGCGCGACGGCGGCCATGAGGACGAGCAGGCGCATCGGCTGCCGCAAGCGGCGCGTCCTATTCCCAGTCCTTGATTTCAAACTCCGGCTGCTGGCGGCGCTGCCGGTCGTTAATCTTGAGCTCCAGGTATTTGGCCCCGATGCCCTTCTCGAATCGGAGCGTCGCTCCGCGGCGATAGTCGCGCTCGTGCGGGCCCTGACCGCTGAAAAAGGCCACGAGCTCGTGCGGGCCGGCTTTCAAGTTCCCCAGGTACAGGCGGTGCACTCCGCCCTTGCCGAGCGCCTCGACCTCACGCGGCGTGTACAGGTAGTTCGCGACTTCCTTCTGATCGATCTTCAGTGTCACCGTATCGAGCAGGAAGAATTCACCGACATCCATCGAAACGAACACGGCCACCTGCGTATTGGCCGGAAACAGCAATTCCTCCTCGAGCACGAACAGATCCCGGTTGAGATCGACGACATCCTTTTTGAGCCCCTGAATGTCCTGGTCGAGCCCGCGCGTGCCGGTGCCGGGTTCCGCGGAAGCACCGCCAGCGGCAGCTGCACCCGCACGCGGCGCTTGCGTAAGCGGGCTCGCGGGGGGCGCCTGCGGGGCCGCAGCGCCGGGGGCGGCACTCGCGGCAGGCGCACTGCTCACCGCCGGCAGCGCAGCCGATTGTGCCCAGGCGCTCGGGTGCGGCACGAGGATGCATGCCCCGATCGCGAATGCCGCGAATCTCACCGCTGCCGTTTTGAGCACGAGAAATCCCCCAAGATGCGCAACGTGAAGCATAAGTCTCCGATCACTCATTCAGCAGCACGCGCAGCTGCTGCAGGTAGGCCGGCTCGAATTTCGAGCTGAAGTCGCGATGCACCTGGCGAACCGAGCCACCGCGATCGATAAGTACGGTCATGGGCAGGTTATCGACAAGGTAGGCGCGCGCGACCGCCTTGCCGGGGTCGAGCAGCAACGGGAAACCGAGTGCCTCGGTGCGCGCGAACTCGAGCGCGCCGCCCTGATCATCGTCGACATTGACGCCAAATACCTGCAACCCGGCGGAGTGATACGTCTTGAAGCTGCGATTGAGGGCTGCGAGCTGCATCCGGCACTGGCCGCAGCGGCTGCCCCAGAAACTCAAGACCACGACATCGCCACGATGTTCCGAGAGGCGCACATTGTTGCCGGCCGTGGCGTGCAAGGCGAAGTCGGGCGCGTCGTGGCCGATCAGCGCGTAGTCGGCAGCGGCCGAGGCGACGAGCACAACGCTCGCCAAGGCGCCCGCAAGCGCCCCTGTCCATGCTGCGCGCGAGCAACGCGCCGCGCGACCGTCCGCCTGTTGCCGGCCCAAAACCATCCTCCGCAAAATTGCGTACGGCCGAGCGCCCACTGCGGCGCACGACGAACCCTCGCACAGCGAAGTTTACAGCGTCAATGAACGGGGCACGAATCCGAGCACTCGAGCGCATTCCGAGGCGGGGCGGCCCGCGCTCAAAGAGCGTCTGTGCGGCGCGACAGACGCGGGCACGCCGCCCACGCCATCGGCATCGCCCGCGCTCAGGCGATTTTGCCGTTTACGATCGGCTCGAACGCCGTAATGGCGTCCTGTGCCGCTGAGTTGCCCAGGCCCTGATTGGGAAACAGCGTCGCAAACTGCCCCTGCGTGCCATGCAACGCCATGTAATTCAGGATGACCGTCTCGACCAGCTGCTCCACGGAGTTTGCTGCCGGGCTTGAGGTGGTATCCACCGAGCCACCCGGATCGTAGTAACCGATCTGCTGGCTCGTCGCGCCGTGCAAGAGTACCGGCCGGCTCTTCGGGTTGTAGACGAGAATGATCGACGCGGCCGTCGTCTGGTTGTCGCTCGCCCACATGAACTTGCCGCGGCCGTCGGTTGAATTGTCCACCATGCCGTTCGCATTCAACGAGCCGTCGCTGAATATATAGAGCATGAGCGGGATGCCGACGCGCGCCGCGTATTCGAGGCATGCGCCGATGCACACGCCCGCCTGAAAGTTGCGGTCCTCGCCGGTGGCACGCCCCTGGCCGTGGTAATCGAAGCCACCCATCTCGATGGTACCCGCCCCGGCGAAGCCGTTGATCACCATCTTCATGATGGCGCCGGTCTTCTGGTAGTCGGAGTTTGCCGCATATTCGGCCTGCGAAAAAATGCCGCTCGAGCCGACGATATTCGTATCGAGATTCGGATTGAGCGTCGCGGGATTGCCGAAGGTGTTGACGAGGTCGGCTGATTTCACATAGCCGCAGCGCAGCGCCGTCTTGATGGCGGAGTCGCGGGTGACCATGTTCACCTGCCCGAGCTTGCCGCCGAAGGCACTCGGATCCGTACCGCCGCTGATGCGCGCAATGGATTCAAGAACCGCGACCGCATCGCTCGGGCTTGAGAACAATGTGCCGAGCTGGCCCGTATTGACGAGCCCGGTGACATCGCTCGCCTGATCGACCACCGTCGGTTGCAGCGTCGGATTGATCATGTCGGCCGGCGCTACCGAGTTGCCGCCGGAGACGGTGGGCTCGGAGCCGATCAGGGTCAGGAGCGCTCCGTCCGAACCGGTCGTCGCAATGCCGTAGAGCGGGCTGTGCGGGTTGTTCATCGTGTCATTTTCGGAAAGCGCCGGGATGACGGCGCCATTGACGCCCGCGCGCGTACCGACCGCAGTGCGCGACAGAATGCCGCGCAGCATGCCGCCGTCCGAGTGCCACGCCAGGCCGAGCGAGGTGTCGATCCAATTGTTGGTCGGGCTCTTTGGATTCGGGGCGTTCGGGACCATGTCGCCCGGCAGCCCGAGATTTGCGTACCCGGCGGCGGTGAGAAAGTCGAGCTGGCCGCCCTGCCCGCCGATCAGCGCCTCGGAGCCGTTGAGATTCGCGCCTCCCGCAAGGTCGAAGGCGATGAATGGGATCTTGCCCGCGCCCTGCGTGACGATGCCGCAGTCCTGCGCCAGGGTCTGAATGTCGCCCGCCAGCGCCGCCTCTGCGAGGCGCGGATTCGCAAACAGGCTGAAGAAGGTCGGCGCCGCGATATAGGCCGCGCCCGAAATGAGGCCGCGGCCCAGGAAATCGCGGCGGCTGCGCGGGCGCCCGTGATTCTCGTGGCGGATCGGCTCATGCAGAGCGAGCTTCCGGGGGGGCTTGGTGCGGATGATCATGCGGATTGTCTCCTGGAACCCATCAGTGCAGCACAATCGCGGCGCTGCCGAGCACCGCCGCGCAGGCGGCGGTGGTGACGGCGGCAGTGCGGCCGGCGCCATTCTGGCCGGCGCTCAACTGGCCGATGAGAGCGTTCAACTCCGTCGTCACTGCCGCCACGGTAGGTTGTGTGGCGATCTGCACGCCGTGGCTGTCAACGATCTGTGCGTTACTCAACAGAGGATTGATCACGAGGTTCACGTTGGCCTGGCTTGAGAAATATGTGCCTGCCGGCTGCGCGAAATTGAGGCCCGGGAAGAACTTGGCGCTCAGCGTCGGACTGTTGACGAGCTCGCTGCAGAATTCGATCGCGAGCTGCGCCACCGCCTGCTGGTTCGAGGCGCTGAACGCATCGATCGTCGGCGTCGACGGCAGCGACTGCTGGATGCTTGCGAAGGTGGACGCCACATTGCTGTCGGTGATCGGCACGCCGGTGATGTTCGACATGGTGTAGAGGAGCTGGTCAAACGTGCGCGCACCGTAGTCGGGGTTCGCCGAATTAGTCGGCACCGGCGGCGTTGGCGGCGGCGGCGAGGCGTAGGTGTGCGACTTTGACCCGATCTTCTCGAAGGTGAGGAAGATCTGATCCGAGGCGGGCCCCTTCTGCTGCGCGATCGCGGTCCCGACGGTCGAGAGGATCTGGCCGGACACGGGCGAGTAATTCGCGGCAGTGACCGTGGAGCTCAAGGGAATGTAGGCCTGGCCGACCCCCACCTCGGCGCCGTTCAAACCAATGCGGACGCCAGCGATCGGGATGCCGCTCGGCTTCTGCGTCGGATCGAGGTTGATGAACGTCGGCCGTGTGAAGAGGTACGAGTAGCTGTCAAGCTCGCTCGCCGTCAGCATGATGTAGCTCTGTGGAACGTTGACGAGGCTTGAGACATCGAAGAGCAGGTAGTACTTCTCGCCGACGCCAGCGGAGAAGTTCTGCTGCACCTGAGCCGCCGTGAGTGCGCGGTCATGGATGGCGAGCATGCGCATGACGCCCGCCCACGGATGGTCGCTGGACACTTCGGAGCCGATCACGAGCGCAAAGGTATTGTCCCAGGCGGCGAGTGAGCCGCCTCCCGATTTGTCGACATCCCCGGTGAACACGCCGTTCACGTAGAGCTTGCGGCCGTTGACCGGATCGTAGGTCAAAACGACGTGCTGCAGGGACGCCTGCGCACTATTGTTCGCTGCAGCCGTGAGCAGCGGCGGGTCGCCGTTTTCGTTCGTCGTGTTGCTGCGCACCTCCGCCTCGTATTGTTGCAGCTGCTGCGAGAGCGTCGCGTTGCGCGTCGCATCGCCGCCCGAATAGCTGACGATGTCGGCGTTCTTCTGCGTGACGTTGTTGGGCGCGACCCATGCCTCGAGCGAAAATTCGCCGGTCGACTGGATCAGGCTCGCCAGTTTTTGGCTCGCTTCGGTCGAGCCTTGGGCCTTGCCGCCCGGGGCGATATTGATGCCCCAGCCGCCGACCCAGGTGACGTTGCCGCTCAACGTCAGGTCGAGCTCGGGCAGCACGCCGCTCGTATCGTAGGCGATGCTTCCCGAGCCGGTCTTGAACTGATAGAGCGCGATGAGCGCGTTGTCATAGCGATTCTGTCCGGAGGCCACGGTTCCCTGGTAAAGCGATAGCTCCTTCGATACGACCAGCGAGGGATCGATCTGCGTCGTCGGGATGCCATTGGCGAATTTGGTGATGGCCGCCTGCATGATCGCGGCATCGGCCGCGCAGCTTGACGTCCAGCAGTGATGGAATTCGGTCGCAAGGCGAATGACGAAGCGCGACTGCGCCGGATCGTCGAGATTAATCTTCGACTGCGCTTCCGCATACGCCTCATCGGGATTGGCGCTGGCGAAGTACGGCGCCTGCGGCGTCTGGGCGTTGTCGGAATGGCAGCGCGAGCACCACGGCACCAGTACCGGCGCCCAGATGTCCGCGGCGAACGCGGCGGAGGTCGCCGGGAAGGTTTTGCTTGGGCCCACCGTCTGCGACGGCGGCGCCACGAGCTTGATCTGCGTGCCGCCCACGGCGGTGGAACCGGCCCAGTTCTGAATCCATACGGTGAGGGTGTCGGCGCAGGCCTGCGGCGAGGCGAGCCAGCAGTTGTGGCCCCCGCCCACCTTCAGCACCATCTCCGATTGACTGGGGTTCGTGAGGTTCGCGACCGTATTGGCCGCCTCGTACGCGAGATTGATGTCGTCGGAGCGCGCGAACTGGGGCGACTGGCCGCCGGCGTGATGGCAGCCGCCACACATCGTCGGCGCCTCGATGTTCTGCCACAGGCTGATCTTAAATGCCTGCACATCGGCGTTCTCGGGCGCAGGACCCGTGTACGCCTGTACCGTCGGCGCCGCCGTGACCGGACTCGCCGTCGTGGCAGGACCGCTGCTGGTGCACGCGCCCAGCAGCGCGAGCGCGGCGAGCGCGGCGGCCTGCTCAATGTGGCGCAACGGGCGCGAACTCAATGCGAAGCCATTCATGCGATGCTCCCTCGTCATGGTCCGTGTCCTCACGGGCCCATGCAGTACACGGCGGATTCGGCGAAGACCTGCTTCAACTTGTAGCCGCCGCCGGTGAAGCCGCTCACCATGGTCGAAATCTGGGCGCGATCGGCCTGGTTCTGCGGCGCGCGGAAGCACACGGCCTGGAAGACCTTCTGTACCTGGCATTGCGCAAATGCACTGCTCCCGGCGAGTTCCTGGCCTAAGCTCTTCGCACCACTGCCGCTGCCGGGCAGGGAGGCGCTCCAGCCGAGCACCTGGTTCGGGCCTTGCCGCCAGCGATTGCTCCAGCTGTCATCCGGCGTGATGAATCCCTGATTGAAGTTCTGCGAATTGATCAGATACTTCGCCTGCACCACGCCCGGGGTATAGAGGGTCTCCTGGGTGGTCACGCCGTCGAAGTTGTAGTAGGCGAAGGCCTGTGCCATCGGGTCCATGGCGGCATGGCAGCCGATGCAGTTATTGAGAAAAATGCGGCTGTCGCCACCTGGGGAGCGGCTGACATCCTGACGGACCCGATCCGGCGGCCGCGTGATGTCCATGATGGGGTTCAAGTCGGTGCACAGGTGATTGATCAGCGTGAAGCGAAACATTGCCCGGTTTGTGCCGTTGATGAAGAAGGCGGATGAGCCACCGCGCGTCGTCATCACACCGGCGGTCGCCGCCGAGGGCAGCCCGTAGGCCGCCGACTGGGTGGTCGCGACCAAAGTCGCCTTCAGGTCGACGCCGTTCTGCTCCGCGGTCGCGTAGTGATTGTTGTTGGCTGCCGAAACCGCAGGCAGCCCGGACGCATTGCTCTTATAGAGAATGTCGGCCGACAGGACCGTGTTGAAGGCTACGTCGTCGCGCACCATGCCGATGACGGTCGCCGTGTAATCATTGAGCGGCGCGAACACCGTCTGATTACGATTCGTCCACGGCGTCACGAAATTTTTCAGCACCACGTTGTAGAACGACGGGTCGGAGGTTGCCAGCTCCGCCGCTGCGAGCGCGTTGCCGCCGGTGATGTCGGCTACCATCGTAGTCAGAGTCGCATCGGGCGGGTCGACGCCGGCAATGCGTTCATAGATGCGCTGCGCCTGCGAGGTTGGATCGGCGAACGCGGGCGTCGCCGGCCCTGCCAGAAGCAGCACGGCGCATGATGCACTCGCTGCGGCACGTGCCGCGCGGCGCGGCAGCGCCGGTTTCAGCTTGCTTGCGATCCTCATGGCAGTCACCCACTCAAAGGAATTAACTGATGCGCGACGGACTATACCGACGCGTCAACTGGAGTCTCGATGTCTCAACTCCCGGACGTCGCCGCCCGCAGACATCACGGCGCGGAAGCTCGCCTGGGTATGGTTTGCACCGTAAACTGCGAGCCCGGTCACTCCACGTACTCGCCCGACCGGCTACCTAAGCTGCCGGGACGTTGATAGAGGCTTAGCGACGAGTCCCTGGGACCCGGCCGAGAGAGAAGCGCAATTCAGTGTGGCCGGCTGTGACGCCGTTCGCAGATCGGTGGTGCGCATCGGCAAAGCAGGATTAGGTTATGCGTTCCGAGCAGTTGGGGCGCGTCTCCGAAGGAGGGACGCAACATGTACAGTGAGCGCGGAAGATCGAAGCATGGCTGGACGGTCGCCGTCGCGCGCCTGGCGGGGTGTGTGGCGCTCGCCTGGGCGTTGGGCGCCTGCAGTCCCGGCACGCGAGTCAACCTTGGCGGCGGACAGGCCGCCGATCCGGCGACGATGGACTTCCCGATCTTCTACGTCAAACGCACGATTCCGATGATGAGCGACGATCTGCGGCTGATGCGCCCGGGCGTTCCGCAGGCCAACCTTTTCATGCGCGCCACCGCTTCGCCGAGCGCGATCGAAACCAACATCACGGCGCGCATCACCGCTACTGATTCCTACGACGTAAAAGACGTCGCCGTATCCGCCGACGGCACCATGGTGGTGTTCGCGATGCGCGGCCCATTGACGCCGAATATGAAGGACGTCGATCCGCCCACCTGGGCCATCTGGCAGTACACCATCGCGAGCAACACGCTCGCGCGCGTGATCCCGGATGACGCAACGGCCAACGCCGGCGAGGACGTCTCGCCGGCGTACCTGCCTGATGGACGCATCGTCTTCGCCTCGACACGGCAGCGGCAGTCGAAGGCCGTGCTCCTCGATGAGAACGACCCACAGTTCGAATATCAGACCGAGGACCGCGACGAGTCGGCGTTCGTGCTGCACGTGATGAATCCGGACGGCAGCAATATTCACCAGATCGAATTCAACCAGAGTCATGATCGCGAGCCGACGGTGCTCGCGAATGGGCGCGTCCTGTTCACGCGCTGGGATCACGCGCCCGGCAAGGATGGCATGCACCTCTACAGCGCCAATCCCGACGGCACCGACCTCGAGCTCTACTACGGTGCGAACAGCCACGACACCGGGCCCGATGGCAAACAGAACACCGCCACGATCGAGTTCGTCAAACCGCGCGAGATGCAGGACGGCCGCATTCTCACCCTGATCCGGCCGTACACCGATGACGATTTTGGGGGTGATCTGGTCATCATCGACGGCACCGGCTATGTCGAGAACACTCAGCCGCTGTTGAGTAATGCCGGCGCCAAGGGCCCCGCTCAGACGCTGGCGACGACCAATGACGTCCTCACCATCCCCGTCCCCTCCCCGGGAGGTCGCTTCAACTCGGCCGTGCCGCTCTGGGACGGCACCAAGCGCATTCTCGTCAGCTGGACGCAGTGCCGGCTGCTGGACACGAGCGTGACCCCCAATACCATCGTCCCGTGCAGCGCCACCGCACTGGCCAATCCGAAGGCACAGAGCGCGCCGCCGCTCTATAGCGTGTGGATGTTCGACCCGACACAGAACACGCTGCTGCCGGTCATGCTGCCAGTCGAAGGAGTCATGGTTACTGACGTCGCCGCGGCGCAGCCGCGGCCGCTGCCGGCTGTCATTCTCGACAAGGTCCCAGGCGTCGATCTCGATCAGAATTTATATGACCAGGGCGTCGGCGTCATCGACATCAAGAGTGTCTACGACTTCGACGGCGTCGATACCGCCCAGCCGAACATCCAAACCCTCGCGGACCCGGCCAAGACGACCGCCGCACAGCGCCCGGCACGCTTCATCCGCCTGCAGAAGGCCGTCTCACTGCCGGACCGGATGACACTCAACATCGCGCCGCAGGCCTTTGGCGCCTCGCCGTTCATGCGCGAAATACTCGGCTACGGCCCGGTCGAGCCGGACGGCTCGGTGAAGATCGAGGTGCCTGCGAACGTGGCATTCCAGATCGACGTGCTCGACGTCAACGGTCGGCGCATCTCACCGGTGCACGCAAACTGGCTGCAGGTGCGTCCTGGTGAAGTCGTGACCTGCAACGGCTGCCACACGCCGGCGAGCGCACAGCATCCCTTCTCACACGGCCGCGAAGGGCTTTTCCCGCTCGTCAACACCGGGGCGGTGACGACCGGCGAGCCCTTTCCCGACACCCTCGAGACCTACGTGCCGCTTGCAGGCGAGACTATGGCCGAGGCGCGGGCGCGCACCAGCTGCTCGACCAATACGCCGCCCTGTCTGCAGATGGTTCCGAGCGTCAATATCGTGTATCAGGACGTATGGACGAATCCAAGCGTACGCCCTCCGGACGCGAGCTTCGCATACAGCTATCTCGATCCGAGCATCACGACCACCGTGCCGACCACCGACCTGTGCGCGAGCACCTGGTCGAATACGTGCCGCATCACGATCAACTACACGGAGCACATCCAACCGCTCTGGGATAAAGTGCGTCAGGTGCTCGATGCCACCACCGGTGCGGTGCTGGCGGACCACACCTGCACGCAGGGCGGCTGCCATAGCGTCAAGAACGCCCAGGGGGCGGCCGCGGTGCCGGGAGGACAGCTGAATTTGACTAACGCACCCTCGAGCGATGAGCCGCTGCAGTTCACCTCTTATCGGCAGCTGCTGTTCACGCATGACGAGCAGGCAGTTAACATGGGCTCCTTGCAGAATGTGATGGTGCCGGGACCGCCGGGGCCGAAGGGCCAACCGACGACGATGCCGGTGCCGGTGGGACCGTATCTGAATGCGGGCAGCGCGAATGGCGCGCTGTCGAGCCAGTTTCTGAACCGCTTCGCAGCGAATTCGGGCAGCACGCATGCGGGATACCTGAGCGCGGCCGAACTACGCATCATTACCGAGTGGCTGGATATTGGCGCACAGTACTTCAACAACCCATTCGATCCGGCCGCGCCGCTCAACTAGGAGCGTCTTGCAACGATTACCGAGCGTTCGCTGCCTGCTACTCGTCCTGATCCTCGCGGCCCCGGGACTGTGCGGCGCACGGGAATATTTGCAGGTTTTCGTTGTTGCGCCCTATCTCGAGCTGCATACCGGCCCCGGACGCGGCTATCCGGTATTCAATGTCGTCGAGCGCGACGGCAGCGTCGATGTGCTCGTGCGCTATACCGAGTGGTTCAAGGTGCGCACCGGCCGCGGCGTCGTCGGCTGGGTGTCCGAAGGAGACATGCTGCGTACCGTGCTCGCCGATGGCTCGCCATTCACCTTCAACCGTGGCGATCGCGCCGGCTTCACTTCGCATCGCTTCGAGATGGGCATGTTTACCGGCGTCTACGGCGGCGCCACGCTGATCTCGGCCTACGGCTCGATATCCTTCAACTCGCAACTGGCAGCGGAAGTGTCCGTGGGACAGTTCCTGGGCAATGTCTCAAACGGCGTGACGGCCGATGTCGGCCTCGCCCATGTGTTTATGCCGGAGTGGCGCTGGTCGCCATTCGTGACGCTCGGCACCGGAGTCGTGCACACTGAACCGAAGGCGACGCTCGTGCAGCCGCTGAATCGCACGGAGCAGACCGCGTATGTCGGCGGCGGAGTCCGCTACTACCTGACCCGCCGGTTCTTTTTGCGCGCGGAGTATAAGAGTCACGTCGTCTTTACGAAGCTGAATTCGAACGAGGTGGTCGACGAATGGAAACTGGGATTCGCATTCTTCTTCTGAGTGCGGCGCTCGCACTCGGCGGTTGCGCGTCGATACATCACCTGTTTCACAGGCACTCCGACGCGGACGCGCAGGCCGCGAATGACGCGGCCGCCGATCAGGACAATGACGCGCATCCGCCGCGCGTGATCGAGCCGCAGGTCGAACGGCGCAAGATCAAGGTGCCGCAGATCAGGTCGCACAACGTCGAAGTCGGTGTCCAGTACGGCGCCTTGTCGATCGAGAATTTTGGGACGAATCCGGTGTACGGCTTCACGGCGGCCTATCACATCAGCGAGGACCTCTTTTTCCAGGGCGCGTTCGGCCGCTCGCAGGCGGGGCGCACTAGCTTCGAAACCCTGAGCAACATCAACCTCCTTTCGCCCTCTGAGAGGTACTTCACGTACTACGACCTCTCGCTCGGCTACAACTTTCTTCCGGGCGAGGTGTTCCTGGGGCGCAAGGTCGCCATGACGAGCGCCTTTTATCTCCTTGGGGGCATCGGCAGCACCAATTTTGCCGGCGACAGCAAGTTCACGGTGAACTTCGGCGGCGGTTATCGCGTATTGCCGGCGGACTGGATCGCCGTGCATATCGGCGTCGAGGATCACGTGTTCCAGTCGGACCTGCTGGGTGTCGACAAGCTCACGAACAACCTCGAGGCCACGATTGGCGCAAGCGTATTCTTTTAGGAAGGACGTCATCATGAAACTTCGCATTGCAGGATTGAGCGCGTTATGCATCGCGCTGCCGCTGCTCGCTGCCGTGGACACGAACTCGCCGGCGCCCGATTTCACCTTGCAGGCACAAAGCGGCAAGCCGGTCGAGCTCACTCAGTTCAAGGGCCAGGTGGTCATGCTGAACTTCTGGGCGAGCTGGTGCGGCCCGTGCCGTCAGGAGATGCCGTTGCTCGACAGCATCTACAAAAAATACAGCAAGCTCGGCTTCACCATGATCGGCGTCAACGTGGAGCCCGACTCCAAGGCGGCCAATGACTGGCTGAAACAGACGCCCGTGACCTTTCCAATCCTCTACGATACGGACAGCAAGGTGAGCAAGCTCTACGGCGTCTCCGGCATGCCGAGCACGGTGATCGTCGACCGCAAGGGCACGGTGCGCATGATCCATCGCGGCTACAAGCCGGGCGACGAGGAAGAGTATTTGAGCAGTATCCGCACCCTGATGCGGGAATGATGCGCGCGCAAGGAGCTGACATGCATCAAGTCCGAGTTCTGGTGGCATTTGCGGTGCTGTACGCGCTCGCCGGCTGCGCGCCCATTCAGCCCTGGGTCAAGCCCTATGAGCGCGAACACCTTGCCGATCCGATCATGTCGTTGAATCGCAATCCGATCTCGAGCGACTATATCGAGCACGTTTTCGGCACCCGCGAAGGCGCCCACGGCGCCACCGGCAGCGCGGGCGGGGGCTGCGGGTGCAATTGAGCCGAGCGTCGCGCCGAGCATCGCCTGCGCCGCGCCGCACGCCACTTGCGGCGCGCCTCGGCGCGCTCGTCGTCTTTGGAGCACTTGGATCTCTGCCGGGCTCTGCCGGAGTGCTGCCGGAGGACGAGGCGGACGCGATGTATCACCGCTACGAAGGCGGCGGGCTCACCGTCCAGGGACCTTCGGTGCTCATTCGCAAGAAGATCGGCGACAATTTCTCGGTGTCCTACAACTACTACGTCGATGTGATCTCGAGCGCCTCCATCGACGTGCTGCTGACGGCGAGTCCGTACAAGGAAAAGCGCACGCAGCAGAGCGGCTCCGTCGAGTACCAGCACGGCAAGACGACCTACAGTGCAAGCTACATCCACAGCCGCGAGCCGGACTACATCGCCGACACGAGCATCTACAGCCTGAGCCAGGACATGTTCGGCGACCTGACCACGGTGACCATGAGCTACTCACGCGGCTGGGATCGGGTCTATCGCGACATTAAGCTCGCCGACGGCGCGATCGTGAATGATCCGGCCTTCGCGCAGCAGGTCGACCACAGAAGTTACGCCGTCGGCCTGACCCAGGTGCTCACGCGCAATCTGATTCTGAGCCTCAATTACCAGGCGCTCACCGACCAGGGCTATCTGCAAAACCCCTATCGCGAGGTCGTCTACCTCACTCCGGGCGCAGGCAAGGGCTGGGCGACCGCGCCCCAGGTCTACCCCGGCACTCACACCAGCAATGCAAGCTCCGCCGACCTGAAGTACTACCTGCCGTACCGCGCGGCGCTCGACGCCTTTTATCGCTACTACACGGACACGTGGGGCATCGCGGCGAACACGGTGCAGCTGGGCTACACGCAGCCGTGGAAGCACTGGATTTTTGACGGCCACCTGCGCTACTACAGGCAGAACGCCGCCAACTTCTACAACGACCTCTTCCCGCGCGCCAATGCGCAGAACTTCATGGCGCGCGATCGCGAGCTGGCGGCGTTTTCAAGCTACACCGTAGGCGTCGGCGCTTCCTATGAATTTCAGATCCCGCGCGCACCCTGGATCCAGAAAAGCAGCCTCAATCTGCACTACGACCACTTGATGATCGACTACACCGACTTTCACACCCTCTACAGCACCACGGTAATTCCCGCAGGCGGCGCGGACGAACTGCCCCTCTACCGCCTCGATGCCAACATCGTTCAGCTCTTCTACTCCCTGTACTTCTGACTTTGATGGCGCGAGTGAGTTAAGCTTGCGCGAACGCTCGCTCCGCCGCGCCTATTAGCGTCGGCGGACGGCGACATCGTCAGGGGATTACAGGATGCGCAACCGCGTCGCTTTCATCAGCCTGCTTGCAGGCATCGCTCTCAGCGTCGGCTCCACGCAACTGCACGCGCAGGCGCGCGAAGAGGGCCATTTGCTCATGGCCACACAGATTTTGGAGGAGCTGAGTGCGACGCCTGATACGTTTATTCCGGAGCGCCTGCTCGACCGCGCGTACGCCATCGCCGTCGTGCCCGACGTTACGAAAGTGGCATTCATCGCGGGCGGCCGCCGCGGCACGGGCGTCATGGTCGTGCGCGACAAGAACGGCCGCTTTTCGAACCCGGTGTTCATCGCACTCACGGGCGGCAGCATCGGCTGGCAGGCGGGCGTGCAGTCGACCGACATCGTCCTCGTCTTCACCACCCGCAACGGCGTCGAAGGCATCACGGGCGGCAAGGTCACTCTGGGCGCCGATGCCTCGGTCGCGGCCGGCCCGGTGGGCCGCCAGGCTTCGATTGCGACCGACTCGAATTTCAATGCCGAGGTGTATTCCTACTCGAGGAATCGCGGCTTGTTCGCCGGCATCGCCCTCGACGGCAGCGTCCTGTCGATCGACCGGGGGGCGAATGCCGCTTTCTACAAGAAGCCTGGCGTGACTGCGACTGAAATCTTGGCAGGCGAGGTCACCACCACCGACAATACCGCGCAGCGCTTTCTCGCGGCCGTCGCGGCGAGCACCGGTGGAAACACGAGCACCGCGTCCGCTCCGGTTGTCAACGCACCCGCAGCTGCTGCGCCCGCGCCCGTGCCCGCGGGGACAGCACAAAGCTTCCCGATGGCGGATCCGAAGCCGGGCACGGAGCCGAAGTAAGCTTCCAGCCAGCGCATTCCAGCCCGTTCCTTCCCACCGAGCCGGCGGCGGCGCAGCGCCTTGCCGCCGCCCCTTGAGCAAACGTCGTTATCGAGGGTGATCTCCCCTGCATTGAAGAGCGCTGCTGCAGTGCAGCACCAAGCCCCGACGGCGACGGTGAAGACCTGGGTGGGCCGCGGCCGCTGATCGGGCTGCCCTGTCGAGCGGCCCGGACGGTTGGGCGTCACTTACCTTCGATTTTGTCCGTGGCGTCGGCAGCCTTGTCGCGCGCCTTATCCATCTGATCCTGGATCTTGTCGGCGGTCGGCTCTTCGCCGCGGTTCTTAACCGTGTCAATCACGTGATCCACTTTCTCGCCTGCCCTCTCCACAGGGCCTTTCCTTTCGCAGGCCGCGACGCCTAACACGAGCGTGCATAGCACAAGCGTCAACATCTTTACACGAGGCATTTTCGTTCTCCGCAAATTCAACTATCGGTCGCGCCCGCAGCCTGCACTGAACCAGCCGCCGTGCGACTGCAACTCAGTCACCTGGAAACTGGAACTCTACTTCGATATTGAGGTCCGCGAGGCGGCGGGACATCGTGCTGCTGAGGGTGAGCACCGAATTTGCAAGCGGCGCGATCTCGACGAGCAATGAGATCTCGCCGCCATCGGCCTGCAAGGCGCTGAGAAATTCCCGGTGCCGGGCGAGCTGCAGAAGCTGCGTCGACATGAAAAGCTCCAAAGGGACGCTCGTGCCTCCCACCAGCTGCCCAGGCAGCGGCGCCGACCAGTACGAGTCACGGTGCCGACCACCCAACGGTGTGCCGGTCTGCGACAAGCGCGGCTCGCCCGCTTTCCAGGTGTGGGCGGGATCGAGCTTCAGGGTCTCGGTCAGAATCGCCGGATCCACACTCGGATGCCGCGCGCGCAGCGTCATCGCATAGGTGTAGGCGCTGCCAGGCACAAATTTGCTCGGGTTTCTTGAAGCCATCATCGCTTGCTCCGCTGCCGCCATAATCTCCCAGAAGGCATTCCACTGTCCAACGACGCTCAAGCTGCACGCACGCCGTGCGCCTTGAACCACGCGAGCATGCGCTGCCATCCGTCCTGAGCGGCAGCGGCGTTATAGCTCGGCCTGTAGTCGGCATTGAAGCCGTGTTGTGCGTCCGGGTAGACGATGATCTCGCTTTTGACGCGCGCCTTCTTCAGAGCCTCGCGCATCTTCTCGATATCGCTCGCCGGTATGCCCTGATCCTGCCCGGCGTACAATCCGAGCACCGGCGCCTTGATCTCGCCGGCGATGTTGAGCGGATGGCGCGGATGCAGCGCGGTGGTGTCGCGGTTGAGCGGGCCATACCAGGCGACCCCGGCGTGCAGCTTTGGATTATGCGCGGCATAGAGCCAGACGATGCGGCCGCCCCAGCAGAATCCCGTGATGCCCAGGTGCGCGCTGTCGCCCTTGCCGGTGCTCTTCGCCCACGCCACCGTCGCATCCAGATCCGACATCACTTGTGCATCGGGCACCTGCGCGACGATCGGCATGATGTCCTTGACGTCGCTGATCTTGGAGACATCGCCCTGGCGCGCGTACAGTTCCGCCGCCACGGCGAAGTAGCCGAGTTTGGCAAAGCGGCGGCAGACATCCTTGATGTGTTCATGGACACCGAAGATCTCCTGCACCACGAGCACCACCGCGAACGGGCCACCGCTCGCGGGCATGGCGCGATAAGCCGGTATATCGCCGTCGGCGGTCGGGATTTTAACTTCGCCCGCAACCAGTCCCTCCGTTCCCGTCGTGATGGTCTGCGCCGATACGGGTTGCACGGCCAGCGCAAAGCCCGTCGCGAGCGACGTTACGATCATTGCGCGCCGCGTCAGATCCATACGCGGCGCTAGACTGAGTAGATCAAGTGGCGCGGATTGCTTCGTCATGAAATTACCTACTTGCAGAATATTTCGGACCGGGGCTGCGCATTCACGACCGTCCACCGCGCCATTTGATCATTGTGGCGTGGCGGGCGCGCTTGCGCCGCTCCTGCCCAAGCGCACCGGGTACGCTAATACGCCTCAGCGTGCATGCATCGCGGCGGATGGCGCCACTCCCTCGGGGCGCAGCATGGTGCCGATCCACTGGTCGATATCGCTCAGGTGATCGACGATCTGCACATTGTAGCGAATGTGGGCGATTGCCTTTTCAAGGCTGCTCGCGGCGCTCGCCGGAATATGGCCTGCGGCGAATTCATTCAAGCCCGTAATCATGCGCGGATCACTGCTGCTGCTCGCCAGGCGCGGTACGTACTGGGTTTTGCTGTCGCTTTCCAGGATGGGATCGATCGCATCCCAATGCGCAATGGCGAACTTGGCGGCGAGTTCCGGATGATCGGCGGCGACGGCGCTGATGATGAGCGGACGCAACGTGACCGACGCCTCCTGCGTCAATGCCAGATCGAGGGCGCGCTGCGCAAGATGCGGGTCCGCTGCCTCCCCTAACAATCGATAGTATTGCAGCTTCTCAAGCTCCGTGGGCGCCGCGCGCGCCAGCGTATGCAACTTCTCCCACGCGTGGCCGTCCGCATTTGCGGCCACGACCTCCAGCACGCTATTGCGTTCGGCCGCGGTGACGCGTGACGGTGCAGCCATGAACTTACTGAAGCGACGCTGGGCCTCGCCCACCACGGCCGGATCGCCGAAGCGTCCCATTGCCGCCAGGAGCGTCGCGCGCAGGCTCTCAACGTTGTCGGCCTCGCCGGCGCGCGCATCCCAGCCGACGCGCGCGAGCGCAGGCTGCAAAACAGTGCGCGCGTACGCGCGGAATGCGCCGCGGCCCGGCCGGCCGGCGTAGCGCTTGTCGAGACCGATGAGCGAATCCGCCAAATTGCTCCAGATCACCGGCTCCCCAGTGAGCGGCAGCCTCGTGGTCAGTAACAGGAATTGCGCCATCGGCGCCTGGCCGGCAAAGGCGAGTGCCTTGGTGTCGTTCAAAAGGCCGAGCTGATCCTGCGCGGCGAGGGTCTGAAAGTGATCCGCCAGCCTTGCATAGGCTTCGGGGGCATAGCGACTGCGAAAATAGCCACTTTGCCCGACGTTGAGCAGCGCCGGGCCGCACCCCGCAAGCGCCGTGCGCGTAACCGTGGGTCCGGCAACGATGACATGGCTGACCGCAGTGCTGCCGAGCGCTTGCAGCGCGACCGGCACGTGCCAGATTTGCGCGCCCTTACTCGCGGAGTCATCGATCGCAAAGCGACTTTGCCGCAGCTCGACCGCGAACTGCCCTTGCGCGCATTGCGCTGCCTGCACCGCGATCAGCGGAACACCCGCGTGCAAGGTGAAATCGTGCGCGATGTCTCCGACCTTCTTCGGGCTTACGGCGTCAATATCTGCCCACAGATCATCGGTAACTGTGTTGCCATAGGCGTGATCGTGCATGTAACGGCGCACGCCGGCGCGAAACTCGTCTTCGCCCACGTACGCTTCGAGCATGCGGATGACGGCCCCGCCCTTTTGATACGTGATTTCATCGAAGGCGTTACTGGCCTGCAGAACGTCCCTGATCGGCGTGACGATGGAATGCGTGCCGTTGGCGGCATCAACATCCATGGCTTCCTGCACAGCGGGCTGCGTCTGCAGCCACAGCTTCCATTGCGGATGGAAGTGATCGACCGCTTTCGTCTCCATCCACGAGGCGAAACCCTCGTTTAGCCATAGGTCATCCCACCAGGCCATCGTGACGAGATCACCAAACCACTGGTGCGCCATCTCGTGCGCAATGACCACGGCCACGTTCTGGCGATCGCCCTCGGTGGAAAAGCGCTCGTCGATCAGCAGGTCCTGCTCGAAGTAGAGAATCGCGCCCCAATTTTCCATCGCGCCGAAGAATTGACTGCTGCCCGGCGCGGCGATCAGATCCAGCTTCGGCAACGGATAAGGCGTGCCGAAGTAGTCGTTGTAGTACGGCAGCAGCTGGGCCGCGATATCAAGAGCGTAGCGGCCACGCTGCGCGTCGCCGCGTTTGACGATCACTCCGACGTCGACGTTGCCGATCATCCGTTGCACGCGCTCAAAGTCGCCGGCACCGAAGAACAGCAGGTAAGAGCTCATCCTGGGAGTGGGTCCAAAGTGCACGCGCTTGAGCCCCGCGGCGAGGTTCTCCGTGTTCGCAATCGGCATATTGGAGACGGCTGTTTCGCCGGCGGGCACCGTGGCGGTCAACGTAAACGTCGCCTTGCGGCCCGGCTCGTCCCAGCACGGCAGAAACCTGCGCGCATCAGAGTTTTCAAACTGCGTGAAAAGCGCCCGGTCGCTGGCGCCGCCGGCCCCGGCATAGTCGAGAGCAAATAGACCCGAGGCCTGCTGGTAGATCCTGCCTCGATAATCGATCGCTAAATCATAGCGGCCGGGCGTAATTGGCGCACCGAAGTTAAAAGTCGCGGTCTGCTGTGCGCTATCAAGAGTGATTTCGGGGCGCGTCGTCCTGCCCGAAAGCGTAACGCGTTCAAAGATGAGATCAGCGGCGTTCAGCACAATGGTCTGGGTCGGGCGCGCCACCTCAACAGCGATACGCACGTGGCCGCGAAAGCTCAAATGAGCCATGTCCGGCGTGACCTCAAGGTCGTAGTGCGCAGGCGTCACGCTGTCCGGCAATACGATGCGATCGGGCGCTGCTGCGGCCTGCGCACTCTGCAGCGGTCCGATCATGGCGAGCGCGACGAGGCGGAGGACGCTAATCGCGAGCTGACGGACTTTCATGGTTTTTCGATCCCGAGGAGGCGGCCCTTGTACTCGCGTCATATTGCCATAGCGAGCGAGGGGGTTCATTGGGAGCGTTGCGCCGCGGCGGCATGCCATGCGACAAGCACTGCGCGTTCGCGCGCCGTATCGATGCCGGCCTTGAGTTGCAGCCGCTCCGGTTCGGGACGCTGCAGCTGCCAGGCAAGCGTGTCGCACACCGTTTTATCGATGCCCCTGACGCTAAGCCCCGCCTGCAACGCCCGCGCGACGCTTACCTTGGCGAAGGCGGCGTCAGCGCCAGTGGGATCGCTCCAGATCGGCATGTCAGTTTCCAGTACAACGCCATGCTGCTGCATGAATTCAGCGGGCACCCAGACCGCCCGCGGCGGCATCACCGGCTTCGCGAGCGAGTTCGCGCAGCCGATACTCGCACTGAGAAGATCGCCCATTGTGAAGCGGCCCGGCGGCGAGACCAAATTGAATGTGCCGACGACGTTGTGCTCCACCGCGTCAAGCGTAAATCGTGCCAGGTCGCGCACGTCGATAAACTGGATTGGATCGCCGGGGCCGTCCGGCGCGAGCATCTCACCACCGCGGGCCGCGCGCGCCGGCCAATAGGTAAAGCGGTCTGAGTTGTCATTTGGCCCGACGATATAGCCGGGGCGCAGCACCGTAACGCGCCCGGGCAGCGCAGTTTCGGCTGCCTGCTCGCACAGCGCCTTGAGAGGCCCGTAGGTGTTCTCATCTACTTTTTCGACGCCCTCATCGGCGAGCTTGCCGACCGGTGAGCCCTCGTCGGGGGGCATGGCGAAACTCGCATAGACGGAAACCGAGGAGACGAACACGTATTGCCGCACGTTGGGCGCTAGCAATTGCGCGCTGAGTCGCACGTGGCGCGGCACGAACCCGGAATCATCGATGACGCTGTCCCATTTGCGCCCGCGCAAAGCGTCGAGTTGTCCATTGCGATCGCCTCTGAGCTTTTCAAGGTTGGGGAAAAGCTGCGGGTTTGTCTCACCGCGATTGAACAACGTGACGATGTGCCCGCGTGCGACGGCAAGCTCGGTGAGATGTATGCCAATGAAGCGCGTGCCCCCCAAGATGAGAATCCGCAGCGGTCGCGCTCGCGCAGCGCTCAGCGATCGCTTTGCGCTGAGCGCGGCCGCCGCCATCATGGAAGCCGCCGAGATGAATTGCCGTCGCTGCATGTCGATTGACCCTCTAGGCTGCGGAGGTCACGTTCTGCGGAAACAGGATTCGCCGCGCTTCGGCGTCCATGTCGGTCTTGAAGGCATACCGCTCCTTGAGCGCCTCGGCGCGTGCCGCGGCCGGACGAGCGCCGATCTCATCGAAGAGCCGCTGCAGGTTCGGCAATTTCGCCCAGGCATTCTCGCCGAGGATGCGCGGCAGCACGCGCGCCCAGCCCCACACGGCCATGTCGACGATGGTGTAGCTATCACCGAGCATGTAGCGATGCGACCCCAGCCGCGCGTCGAGGATGCCGAAGTGACGCTGCGCCTCATAGAGGTAGCGGTTCACCGCATATTCGAGTCCCGGGGGTGCGAAATGCTTGAAATGCACGGCCTGGCCTGAATACGGGCCGACACCGCTCGCGACGAACATCAGCCACGACAGGAGCGCGCCACGGGCGGCGGGGGTGCGCGCCGGCAAAAACTTGCCGGTTTTCTCTGCGAGGTACAGCAGGATCGCATTGCTGTCGAACACGACGGCATCACCGTCCACGAGAGCCGGTGTCTTGGCGTTCGGGTTGATGGCGAGAAACGCGGGTTCGAACTGCTGACCCTTGCGGGTATCCACGGGCACAAGCTCATAGGGCAGTGCCGCCTCCTCGAGAAAGAGCGCGACCTTCGCAGGATTGGGCGAAGGGTGATAAAAGAACTTGAGCATCAAGGCCTCCACATCGGGGACGCCCGTTTTAGCACAGATATCCGCCGGCGCAGGTCCGGCGCCCTGGGCGCCTGACCCACCGCCCCGGGGTCCCGTCCCCTGTCCGGCAAAGGAACACCTGGGGCGTCGAGGCGTTATTCGCCCATGCCCGGATGGCAAAGCGGCCGGGAGATTGATCATCCCACGACAGCGAGAGGTGCCCCCTATGAAACGCGGTTTGTTACTTTTGTGCCTGAGCGCGCTGGCGCTCGCGGCGGCCTGCTCCCGGCAGCATGCGACTGGATCTGACACGGCAGCTCCCAGCTCGGACAACTCGATGCAGTCGAGTTCCCCGCCGAGCTCGTCAGGCACGCCGTCGGATACGTCCACGCCTCCGGCGAGCTCCACGGATTCGATGCAAGGCTCGAGCTCAAGCCCGACCTCGACGCCTGACAGCAGCACCAGCCCGCCGCCGAGCCAGCCTTCGTCAACGCCTAAGCAGTAGGACGCTTCCCGCGTCGGCCTTAGATTTGCAAGGCCGACGCGGGTGCGTAAGGGCCGACGGCCGATCCGGGGCGTCGGCCGCTGGAGGATGGCAAATGCTCAACGCGATACTCGTCGGAATTCTCAGGAACGCGCTTCTGGTAGTGGGGATCAGCGCGCTGGTCCTGCTGAATACCGCCATTTGGAGCGGATAAGGCGAGGCGAGCCCTCGCACCGGGTACGCACGCGGGGGGCCAATCACGACTGAGTGTGCATCGGCTGTGCATGCGTCGGCTGGCAGTTCGGATGGTCTGCGACGCGCGCGGTCCACCCCGTCGACCTTGAGAGAAAAGCCAAACCTACCTCGTCGCACTCGAAACCCCTAGACTGGGTGCATGCCGCTTTTGAAGGTAATCGTCCTTGCGATCGTGCAAGGCTTGGCCGAACTCTTGCCGATATCCAGCTCCGCGCATGTCATCGTGGCTGAGAAGCTGATGGGGCTGGATCCGTCGGCTCCAGCAATGACGCTGCTGCTGGTGATGTTGCACACGGGAACCATGTTCGCAGTCATTGCCTATTTTTGGCGCAGCTGGCGCGACACATACTTCAAGAGCGCGCCGGCCTTCAAGAGATTCGCAGGACTTGTCATTCTCGCGACTGCACTAACGGCAGTGATCGGCGCAGTGATCATCAAGATTGTCGAAAGAACTGCGTATGCCGGCGTGCCGCACGCGCAGATTGAGGATCTATTTGGGCATTTGGAAATCATCGCTCCGGCCCTCGGCGCCGCTGGGTTGTTGATTTTGATCGCGGGAATCTTCGAACACCGCCAGCGTGCGCCCCGCGCGGCTGTCCAGGAACTAAGCGCAAGACAAGCCGCCCTCATCGGAGCCGTACAGGGATTGTGTCTGCCGTTCCGCGGTTTCTCCCGTTCCGGAGCGACGATATCGGTCGGCATACTCGCCGGGGTTGCAAAGCCGATGGCGGAATCCTTCAGCTTTGCGCTCGCTGTGGTGCTCACGCCGCCGGTCGTCGCACGCGAATTGCTCCGGCTGCTGCACGCACAGAAGATCCAGGGCACGGTCGACTTGGCCGCCGCTGTATTTCCGAGCCTGCTCGGTGCGGTGTGCGCCTTTCTTGCCGGACTCGCCGCCTTGCTATGGCTCAGTCGCTGGCTTGAACGCGGCCGCTGGTATCTCTTTGGAATCTACTGTCTGGTCGCCGCGGCGGCGGTGGCGGCATTGCACAACATCGGCTACTGACTGCCGTTTTGCAGTCCGCAGGATTCCATCACCAAACCTGTCAGCCGCCGCACAGAGCCTTCTTTTAGGCTTGCGTCGCGAACGCGCGCTGTGCAGCCGGCCGTGCGACGCAGCGTTCCAAATAAGCCTTGAGTGCCGGTTCGTCGCCCAGGATCTTGAACATGTCGATGAAATAGACGGCCGCGCCCAGCATCACATCGGCCGCGCAAAAGCGCGCCCCGAGAATCCACGGGCCGGCCTGCAAGCCCTCGCGCAACGTCGCCATGACGGACGGGTAATCGCCCCAGCCATGCGCCACGCGATTCGGTGCGAGCCCTGAGAATTTTTCCGCCATTGCCGGCTCGATGTTGGAATTGGTAAACATGAGCCACTGCAGGTACGCGCCGCGCTGCGGATCGCCGAGCGGCGGCGCGAGCCCCGCCTGTGGATACGCGTCCGCGATGTAGGCGCAAATCGCCCCGGAATCACTAATGCGGACCGCGCCATCCACGAGCGCGGGTACTTTGCCCTGCGGGCTGGCGGCGCGAAAATCAGGGTCCGCCTTCGCCTTCGGATCGCGGATGTCGATGTGCACCCGCTCGAACGGCACGCCCGCTTCCTCGAGCATCCACAACGCCCGCGTCGCGCGGGTCTTCGGACACCAGTAGAGCCTGATCATCGTGTTGTCTCACCGGCCTTGAGATAATTGTTGGGCAATGGTTCCACACAGACAGGCTGCGCCGCAATTCCTGGTTCCTCACGCCGCAGGCGGCGCCTGCCCTGCCAGCCGCGGAATCGTCGCATCGATACAAGCCCAAGTCGGCGCCTGCGACGTCCAAATCGTAGTCGACGGTCTGGCCAGCTCGCGCTCGTCGAGCGTGCCGCTGCGTACAAATGTCAGATGCGGACGCGCCTCGGCGTCGCTGAATACATGCGTGCCGCACACCGGACAGAACCTGCGATGCATGACATTGCCGCTGTCGGCAATGCTGCGGTAGTCGCGCAGCTCGCCGCCGAACGTGATCGCTCTGCTCGGGAAGCAGGTATTGACCGTAGCGCTGCCGGCTCCCACGTATTGACAGAGCCGACACCAGCACACTCGCGTAACAATCGGTGCGGCGCTGATTCGGTAGCGCACGGCCCCGCAAAGGCACCCACCGGTAATATCCCCGATGCTCATTTCGCACCTCCCTCATAACCAGTGTCGCTCGTCTGGCGGTGCGCTTTGCAATCCGCTGCGGCGCGCACCCTGCCCTTGCAGTGCAAAGTGAATTCTGCGCGTAGACGAAAACGCCCAATGGTATAGTCGAAGAAGCTTCTGCGGAGTCGTTATGGTGCACGGCGGTACGCAGGGACTGCGCGCGCCGCAGAATGGCCCGGGGCACTTTTAATGATGTTGGAGTATGTTCGCATGCGATACACCGCTATTCCCATTGTTCTGCTGCTCGCCGGGTGCGGTGCGCAGACTCCGGCTCCAGCGCCGGCGCCAGCCGATACGTCCACAACGGCGGCGGCCCCCGCGCCAGCAGCCGAATCAACTCCAGCAACGACCGCCGAATCGGTGCCCGCGCCAGCGGCACAACCCACGCCAGCGCCAGAATCCGCCCCGGCACCGGAATTGGCGGCCAATGCGCCGGAGGGACCCGCCTACGAGCCTCCGCCCCCACCGCCAGTGGTGAGCGTTGACGAGGAACCTCCCGTTTCCGAGCCCGCACCCATCGCCGTGGGCTGGGCGCCACCGCCGATGCTCGTTGAGTCTCCCCCGCCACAGCCGTCTCCGGAGGCCGTCTGGGTGGGAGGCTATTGGGTTTGGCAGGGCAACTGGGTCTGGGCACACGCTCGCTGGATGCCGCCGCCACGCCCGCGCTACGGCTGGGTGAACCCGTATTACGAGAATCGCGCTGGCGTGGTCATTTTCATCGACGGCCACTGGTCACCGCCCGGTGTTGTATTCGTTCCGCCTGCGCCTGGACTGCACCTGACCCTGGAGATCGCAGGGCCCGGCGTCATACCCGGGCCGCCGCCGATGGGGCCGATTGGGGTATTTATTCCCCCACCGCCGGGCTCGCGATTCGGGATCATCGTACCGGCGCCCATTGGGATCTCGCCGGCGGTCGTGACGAGTGCGCCGCCGGTCATTGCGGTGGGCATGCGCATCAACATCAACAATACGACGAACAACACGACCAACGTGCGCAACACGACCAATGTCACCAACATCACGAACGTCACCAATGTGACCAATGTGACCATCGTGGCGCCGGCGAGCGCGACCGCCTCCGGCAGGGCTGTGAGTGCGTCGGTACCCGCGCAGGCGCACCTTGCCGCTGCATTGCCCCCCGTCGTCAAGGTACGGGCACCGGCACCGGCCGCGTCGAAGCCCATTCCGGCCTTCGTACATGGACGGCCCCCGCCGGCACTACCACCCCCGCAACCAGTCAAGATCGAATCGACACCGCGGGCGGCTGAAGCGGCCCGTGCGGCACCGCCCGGCAGACCAGCCGCGGAGAAGCCCGCGGCGAAGGCTGCGGAGAAGCCCGCCCCCAAGGCTGCAGAGAAGCCCGCACCGAAGGCTGCGGAGAAACCCGCTCCCAAGGCTGCGGAGAAACCCGCGCCAAAGGCTGCGGAGAAGCCGGCACCCAAGGCTGCGGAGAAACCCGCTCCCAAGGCTGCGGAGAAACCCGCTCCCAAGGCTGCGGAGAAACCCGCTCCCAAGGCTGCGGAGAAACCGGCGCCCAAGCCTGCGGAAAAGCCTGCGGCAAAGGCTGAAGAAAAGCCGTCGCCAAAAGCTGCGGCAAAGCCCGGCGAACCGGCCAATCATCCGCCGACCACCAAGGAGCCGGAGAAGCCGAAGCCAGGGGCCAAGCCGAACCCGCCAGCAAAGGCGACGTCTGAGCACCCGAAGAAGCCGGGTGAGAAGGATGACGCCAAGAAATCCGATCAGACAGACTAGCGCGAAATGGCCTACCGCCGCCGATGTCGGCGGCGGTAGGCCGCCGCGCTGCGCTTCTTTGCCGCAACTTCCCGCTTCAATTCGCGTCCACCGCGGACGGCCGGGTTGCAGCGCCTATACTCGCATGCGCCCCGCAGGTCTCGCGCGCCTTCGCAATCGCGCAACCATAATCTAACCGCGCGCGTGCGATACGCCGCGTGCGGCTGCGGGCCGTGCCGACCAGTCCGCGCGCGTTTGCCCCCAGATCTCGACCGGAGAATCCTCAAATGGAGGAGGCAGGCGTCCTGGACCACGATTGCGGGAGCCAAGTTTTCGAGCCACCGCTTGTGAGGCATGGTTGTCGGGCGCAATGGAGTGAATGACTTCCGTCCAGCCCAGCTCAGCAAAGGCCCAATCCATCGCGGCAGTTGCGCCTTCAGTTGCGTAACCGCGACCCCAGCAATCGCGCACAAGGCCCCAACCAACTTCCGTTCCCGGCCAGCCCTCCGGATACCACGGGCCGAGCCGCCCGATCCAACGTCCCGTGGCTTTCTCGATGACCGAGAACATGGCAAAGCCCTGCAGATACCATGCGCCAGCCATCACCATGAGCGCGCGCCAGGCTAGTGCCCGCGGCTGAGGACCGCCAATAAAGTGCGACGCCTCAGAATCTTCCAGAAGTGCCGCCCAAGCGCCGAAGTCCTCAATACGCGGTGGCCGCAGCAATAATCGTGGCGTATCGAGCTGTATGAGTTCCGCGCTCACGAGGTCACTTTAACACAGCGGATTCTTTAGGAATCAGCGAGTTAGCACGCACGCCAAATGTGTTGTGGGCGGCTAGTCAGGTGCCTGGGAGGATAGATAGGACGCGACCGCCAGCAGGTCGCGGACTGACAGATTTGCGACTACGCCCTGCGTCAACGCTGCATGGCTCTCGCGCCGATCGCCATTTTGGAATTTCCAAAGCTGCCGCACGAGATACGTCGGCGGGCGTCCTGCAATCGGGGCATCTCCAGCAAGTCTGTTTCGCTCTCAGGCAGCTCAACGATCCGCTGCCCTATTGGCTCCCGCCCGTCATGAGAATGGCGATCCTCATCAAGGTCACCGGATCAACGGCGGATTTTGGACCGACCGGATCTCAACTACCCGGATCCACACGCGCGGCTTGAGTGATGCGTAGTAGCGAGCAGCATGATCGGCCGGGTACCAGTCCGGCGGATTGGGTACCTCCTGAAGCTGCGCCGTTGTATGCGATCTCACGCTTCCCGGAACGCTTTGCGGCGTTGCGCTTGCGCTCGGCGGCCGCGCGGGCAGGTCGTCACGAAGAATGCCCAATCGGACCGTTCGGCGGCGCCACATCCATCAGCAGACAACCCCAGTTCCACAAGACAGGGCAGCATCCTCCGCGCTGGCGCTTGACCGATGCTGCCATCATTGACATCACGATGATTCATAATTATTGAGGCACTTTCGCCATAAATTGACGAACGCAAAGGACCGCGGTACGCATTTCACTCCTCTATCCCGAGCTCGCGGAAGATGAAGGCATATTCCAATGCGGTATCGTGGTAGCGCTGAAAGCGCCCGGACTTGCCGCCATGGCCGGCGGTCATAGTTACGCTGAATAAGAGCGGATGTCGGTCGGTTTTAGTGGCGCGCAGTTTGGCGACCCACTTCGCGGGCTCATAGTATTGCACCTGTGAATCCCACAGCCCGGTGAAGACCAGCATGGCTGGATATTCCTGCGCTTTCACATTGTCATAGGGCGAATACGAGAGCATGTAGTCATAGTAGATCTTTTGCTTCGGATTGCCCCACTGGTCAAACTCGTTGGTTGTAAGCGGAATGCTCTCGTCGAGCATGGTGGTCACGACGTCGACAAAGGGAACGTACGCGATGATGCCGCGATAGCTCCGGGGGGCCAGGTTGGCGACTGCTCCGATCAGCAATCCGCCCGCGCTGCCGCCCTGAGCAAACACCTTATCTTTGGCGCCATAGCCTTTTTTCACCAGAAACTCGGTCGCCGCAATGAAGTCCGTGAAAGTGTTCTTCTTATGCAGCAGTCGGCCGTCCTCGAACCACTGGCGCCCGAGTTCCTGGCCGCCGCGCACGTGCGCGATCGCAACTACGAAGCCTCGCTGCAGCAGGCTCACCCAATTAGCGCGGAACGCCGGATCAGTGGAAAGGCCGTAGGAACCGTACGCGTACTGATAGAGCGGCGCGCTGCCGTCGAGCGGTGTTCCTCGGCGATACGCTACCGAGACGGGGATCTGGGTGCCGTCGCTCGCCGTGGCGTGCAGATACTCCGTAACGTAGTTGTCAGGGTTATAGCCGCCGAGCACGGCTTCGCGCTTCTTGAGATCCTTAAGACCGGTATGCATGTCATAGTCGTAGGTGGCACGTGGTGCAATGAGCGAGCTGTAGATGTAGCGCACCGTGGGACTGTCGATTCCCGGGGTGGGAACGAGCGTCATCGAGTATGCCGGCTCGCTTGAGTCGATGACGACGTCTGCACCTCCGTCCCAGGGCTTCAGGCGAAGCTTAAGCAAACCGCCCGAATGCTCGTTGATGGCCAAGTAGCCGCGCGAGACTTCGAAGCTCTCGATCAGCGCATCCGGCCGCGGCCCTTGCACATCCCGCCAGTTGCGTTTGTCACTGCTGCCCGCAACAGGCGTACGCATAATCCGGAAGTTTGGCGCCTGCCAGTTGGTGCGAATGATGAAGTCATTGCCGAGCGCATCCACGTGGTATTCCAGATTCGGCTCGCGCGCCAGGACCGGCTTGAAGCGCAACTGCGGGTCCGATGCGTCGGCATAGCGGATCTCGGTTTGCTGCGTGCTCTGCAGTTGGATGAAGAGGTATTTCTCGGAGCGGCTGTTGCTGACCGTTATGTAGTAGCTGTGATCCGCCTCCTCGTAGACCAGTGCATCCTGGCGCTGATCTGCACCCAGCCGATGCTTGTGCACGCGCACCGATAACAGCGTCACCGGGTCCTTTTCGATGTACAGCAGGGTTTTGTTGTCGGCCGCCCAGACGAATTCCGGCTCGACGTTGGTCACCGAGTCGGCCAGCAGCGCACCCGTTGCCAGATCCTTGACCTTCAGCGTGTATTGGCGGCGGCCGACATCATCCTCCGTATATGCGAGCAAGCGCCCGTCGCGGCTGACCTCGGCGGCGCCGATCTGAAAGTATTCATGGCCCGCCGCCATTGCATTGCCGTCGAGCATGATTTCCTCGGCAGAGGATAATTGGTCCTTGCGGCGCGCATAGATCGGATAATCCTGGCCAGGCACGAAGCGGGTGTAATACCAGTACCCGTGCTCGTATACAGGCACGCTGGCGTCGTCGGGCTTGATCCGGCCCACCATTTCATCGTAAAGCCGCTGTTGCAGGGACTGCGTTTGCGCCATCACCGCATCGCGGTACGCATTTTCAGCGCGCAAATAATCGAGCACGTCCTTTGATTGGCGCGTGTCATCGCGCAACCAGTAGTAGTCGTCTATGCGCGCGCCGTTCGGGGAAGTGATCGTATAAGGCTTCTTGGCGGCAACCGGGGCCACGGCTGTGACGGTTGCGGGCGCACTGCCGGCAACGACGGCGGATGGATGAGGAACCACAATTTCTGCTCCACGCTGTGTTTGAGGTACGCATGCACTGCCCAGCAGCGCAGCACTTGCAAGAGACACCATTAGGTAAAGCCTGCGGTCATTCACTTTTTACAGCCCCCCCGACAGGTGAACCGACCTATCGTCACGGTCAATCCTTCGAGCGCGCGCGTGCTCGCGCACGCTCCAACGGCGCAGAGATTACAATCTCTTCCGCGCATGCCGCCGCGCAGAGTACGCGGAATGATGCATCTGCGCACTCCCGCGTAGGACGGCGCACTGGCGCGCTGTCTTCTCGGCTCACCTGCAAGTGGCCCGATGCAGACTTGCGCCGCTGCCATCTGCCGCAGTGGCGTCAATTTTTAGGAATTCGCGTACAACCGCCAAAATGCCGCTGCCGCCGCTGCCAGGTTCGCATTCCAGTCGCCGGCTGCAGCATGATCCGCCCCGTCCGTGATGTATTTCGCGCAGCCGAATTCAGCGCCTTCGAGCCGACAGACCTTGGCATACGCGTATGCCTCCATATCAACAACCTCGCAATGCAAGATGCTCTCCCCCGTCGCGAACGAATCGCCGCTGCCGCACAGGCCCTGCGGCAACTGACCAAACGCCGGCGGAAATTCCAGCTCAGCGGGAACATTCTCGAACGGCGTCACGCCGTAGGCGAAGCCCAATGCTCGCACATCCATATCCCGCTGCACGAAACGGTGACAGCCGACGAGCGTGCCCGTGACAAAGCGATGGCTGCCGGCGGTACCGAAATTGATGACTGACGGCAGCGCGTGGCCGGCGTGCCGGTAGGCGGCGAGCCGCCGCGTCAGCGCAATTGCCGCATTAACTTTTCCGAGCCCGGTGTACAGGACCCGCACGCCGTGCTGCTCAAACAGGCCCTGGCTCTCAATGTCCAAAGCCATGACGATCAGGCGCGCGGGGAACGATTCCGACATGGTGGCGAAACTTTCAAAGGTAGTCGATGACATAGCGCAGCGCGCGCTCGCGCCAGACGAACGGCGCGCCAGCGAGCCTCAGATCGATGAGCGCGAGCAGCGCATCCACTTCGTAGCCCGCGCTGCAGCACAGATCGGCGGCCGCACGCATGGTGCCGCCGGTGGCGAGGACGTCGTCCACGAGCAGCACCCGTCCAACGCCGCGCTGCATTTCCAGAATGCCGCTACCGTACTCAAGCGCGTATTCCATATCAACGACCGGCGGCGGCAGTTTGCCCTGCTTGCGAATCGGCACAAAACCCTTGCCGCGCCGTGTGGCGAGCGCTGCAGCAAGAATAAACCCGCGCGATTCAATGCCGGCAACGGCATCAATGCGCCGCCAATCCTGCGCATCGAGCAGCCGCTCAAGTGCCTCTATGGTCGGCTGAAAGTGCGTGCGCAGTAACGGCGTGATATCGCGAAAAAGGATGCCTGGGCGCGGAAAATTGGGGACATCGATGACATGGCGCTTGAGGTCGAGCATAAGACTGTAGCTTAGCGCGGAAAAAGCGCCCCAGGCACGCGTTGTGGTTCGCACCCGCGATTACGCGCGTTCCATGCGCGACCGACACTCAGAGGTCTCTGCATCGCAACGCGCACCGTTCCCGGCCCGCGACTCGCCGTACGACGCCGCTGCAGAAGCGTTGCGCCTGATCCGGCGATGATACAGCGCGCAGTCAGGGCGCGCGGCTATCCATGAGCTCTGCTTTGCCGACACGTGTAAAGAATTGACGCCGGTCCTCGGCGGCTGCGATTTCGCCACCGAGTGCGAGCACCAGCTCGTCGACGCAGATCGCTCGCGACGCCGCGCGCTTAACCAAGTGTTTGGCGAAAGGACCTACGTAGCGCGCCAGTTCCATTTCGAATTGCCGTAGCTGCGCGTTCTCGAACCGAGGGGCCGCGGATGCGCCCTCGGCACCGAGTTGCGTGGCGCGCGGCGCTTCCGGCACCGCCGAGGCATCAGTAAGCCGAATCGAGTCGAGATGGTTGCACAACCTGGCATAGTGCGGCTCGCGCGGCGGGGGAAACGCGTCCAGCCAGTGCTGCGTGCTGAGAAAATACTCGAGACTCCGCGACGGCAGCACGTCCTCGATGCGCACCGGCAGAACGCTGACGCCTTTGTGCACGGCGCGCTCGACCTCCCGGCGCACTTGCGGCGATGTATTGGCGCTCGTGGAAAATACCAGCACCATCACGCGCGCGGCAGCGATTGCGTCAATGATCTCCGCAGCCCAGTCCGCTGCCGGCGCGACGTCGCGCGGCGCGACCCAGCACGCAATCCCATGAGCCTCAACCCATGAGACGAGTTCCAACGCCACATCGCGATCGGGCTGTGAATAGCTCACAAAAACGTCGCGCCGCGCCACTTCAGCTCTCAAGCAACTTGACAGCTTTATCCAAACTGATGCGCATACGGTTGAAGGAACGACCGAGCGCCGCGATCTCCGCGCCACCGGTTACCGGAAATTCCGGCGCGGTACTATCGCCCACACTCACCTGGTCCGCAATTTGCGCCATGCGACGCAGGGGTCGCACCACGACAACGTAGAGAGCGGCATTGACGACAACGAGGAGCGCCACAAATACCGCGCTGAGCGAGGCGAGAAATGCGTGAAAGGCGCTCCTCGCGCTCGCCTCCGCGCTCGCAACGGGCACCGAGACAATCTGCGCGCCGATGACATCATTCGCTTGCCAGCCAAAGCCGTTGCTGTTGCCGTAGCGCGCAATCATCGTGGCCGGCGCGACCGCCGGCACGCTGTGGCACGACAGGCAGCCGCTCTGCACTCGAATTGGTCTGGCAAGGTAAAGCGAGGGGCCCATCGGCGTGTCGCGCTCGCCGACGAACTCGCGCGCGGTTGCGTCATTTCTGAACCGCTGGATGATATCCGCTTCCCAATCAGCGGCCCGATCCCGGGGATTGGTCGGATTGAGTGTCGCTTCCTTGTACGAATATTGCGGGTGGCTCCGATGCAACCGTAGAAAGTCCTGCGTCGCTGCGTAAAACGGCACGCTCTGCGGCAGAAACTCGCTTTGCATCTGCGAATCCAGCAGTGGCCGGATTTCGCTCTCGGTGTAGTCACGGACGCCAAGCGCACTGTCCATCATGAGTCCCGCCTGGGCGATCACTTCGCGTGCGGCATTCGCTTGCAGGACGGCGCGACATGCAAAGCCGGTGATCAATGCACCCAGCACGAAGATGACGGCGAGGGCGAGATTGATTCGAACCAGCAAATTCATAGTTTTCTCGCGAATCCGGCCATCTACGCGCCAGCCGCAACCGCATGCCGGTGCCCAAAGTAGTGGATCGCCACCGGTCGGCGCAACTTCTCGTCCGAGCTATGCAGCAAGCCGTGTCTACGCGCGCCGCGTAACCTTTGTGCGCCACGCGCCCGCCTCCGTGCGCAGCGCCTCGCCTATAAGGAGCGGGCCCTCGCGAGTTCTGACAGTGACGGCCTCGAGAGGCGGAGAATTTCTCGCGCTCCCGCGCAACACGCATTCGTAGTACTCACCTGACGAGCGCACGCCCAAATGTCTGCCTAGCGGCAGAAGCCGCAATTCTACGGCGGCCTTCGCTCCTGTCGCCATAAACAGCCGAGGACAGAGTTATTGTTAATTTCAGTCGCACCATGGTTGCCGTTGACAGTTCTTGTACAACAACGGCCGGAAAGCGCGGGGAATATTGTTAGACTTCAGTTGTGAACTAAAAATGCTCATTAAAAAGAACAGCATTCATGATGCACACTGTCTTGCGCGAAGACCTGCTCGCTCCCCTGCAAAGTGCCAGCCGCTGTTGGCATGCACATTTAGCTCGTGTTGCAGCCGTTGGCCTGAGCGTAGGCGCGTCGCTCACGCTCGCGGCCTGTGGTGGAGGCGGGTCTAGCGCGGCCACCGTTGCGGCGCCAACAGTGTCGTTGAGCGCCTCACCTAACAGCGTCTCCACCGGGAGTGCTTCTACCCTCCGCTGGAGCTCTACGAACGCGACCTCCTGTGCGGCCTCGGAGGGCTGGAGCGGGGTCGAGCCGACGAATGGCAGCATGTCGACGGGCCGACTTCCGGCCACTAAAACTTATGCGCTGGCCTGCACCGGGGCGGGCGGATCCGCCACCGCAACTACGACGGTGACGGTGACGTCAACGGCACCGATACCCACCGTGACGCTGACGGCTAGCCCGACGATCATTGGAACGGGCAGCGCTGCCATTCTCGCCTGGAATTCGACGAACGCGACCGGCTGCACGGCCTCCGGGGGGTGGAGCGGCACGAAGCCAACGAGTGGCAGCACGTCGACGGGCACACTTACGGCAACTGCAAGCTACTCGCTGACCTGCAGCGGCGCGGGTGCCAGCAAATCGGCATCGACCACCGTCACGGTTACCAGCTCAAATTTAGTGACTATCAAGCCGAAACTCGCAGCGCTGACTCCGTCACAGACGCAGCAGTTCACGGCGACTGCCCCTGGCGGAGCAGCAGTCAGCTGGAGTGTGGATGGAGTGGCCGCTGGTAATGCGACCGTCGGAACCATCAGCGCAAATGGACTGTACTCGCCGGGGAGCGCAGTCGGTACACATACCGCTATCGCGACCAGTGTCGCTAATTCTTCGCAGTCGGGCACAGCCACGGTCGCCGTGACGGACCTTGCGGGTATCTTTACGCGCCACAGTGACGCGGCCAGCACCGGGCAGAACCTGCACGAGTATGCGCTGACGCCCGCGGTGGTGGGCGGCAGCGGCAATTTCGGCAAGCTCT